>ERZ791743.546-NODE-546-length-33390-cov-17.143633_pt1 | contig 33390 bp, 19 predicted proteins | sample MGYA00509952_ERZ791743 | MGnify/ENA primary metagenome ERZ791743 (study PRJEB30046, sample SAMN00792040) | human gut metagenome | study: EMG produced TPA metagenomics assembly of the A metagenome-wide association study of gut microbiota in type 2...
GGCTCCGGCCTCCCGGTCCAGGGCGGCCGGCAAGGCAGTTCCGGCCTCTCCCGCCGCGGCCGGTGAGGAGAGCGAACCTCAACAGGAGGAATCACAGTCCTCGGGATTTTGGGAGGACACCATGTGACGGCGGCGGTGCCCGTTCGCCGGAAAGTGGGAAGCGTAACAGATTAAAAAACGGAAAAGAGATATGAAAAGCAGGTTATGGTGGATGCTGGTCCTGTTTTTGGGCAGCCTGTCGGTTGCCGCCCAGCGCTATGTAGTCAACGGCAAGGAAGGCAGGATTCGTGTCGTGCAGTATGAACTGGTCGACGGCCAGTGGCAGGACGCCAAGCCGCCCAAGGACATCTATGTGCCCAACGGCTATGAGTTTGAAGCCGTTCCGCCGGTGTCCGAAAAAAATGTGATTATGGAGTATGAAGGGAAATATTATCACGTGATATGGCCCGACAAGGAGTTGAAGCTCATCGACGATATGGGCCGGGAAAACGTGCTCGGACTGAGAAACCGGCTCCGCAATTCCTTCCTTGGCGAGTTCTACTTTACGTCGGTGCCGCCGTTGCTGGGCCTGGCGTTGACGGTGGTGGCCCTGATTGTCTTCGTCATGGGCATCTTCGAAAGGAGCGCGCCCCGTTTCCTGCGTGTCATCTTCGCCGTCTGCGTCTGCGGCATAGCCCTGCTTGAGCTGGGAGCCGCTCTGGCGCTGGGCTCCGACGCCTACTGGTGGTGCAACCCCGACGATGTGGGCTACCTCCGGGCCATACCCTTTACGCTGCTTTTCGGCCTGACGCTGGCCGTGCAGTATAATTCCATCAAGATGTACAAGACGGTGGGCGTGCTCCGCGGTGCAGCCCATACGCTGGTTTATGTCGTGTGCGGTCTGGGCATGGTGGTGGCCACTTTTGCCTTTATCGGCGTGCTGATGAACTTCCTCTTTGCCGCCTGCTGTGCCCTCTTCCTTTTCTGGTTCTTCGGGAAAGCCGGCAATACCCGTCACCGGCGGATCGACCACGATGGCAAGACCATTCACGTAAATGATTTCGGAACAAAAGTAGACTGAGGATGAAAACATGTGCGAACTGCCGGCAGGACAACCGCGACAAGGCCCGCTTCTGCCGCTTCTGCGGGAAGCAGTTGCCCGCCGCGGAAACGGTTTCCGAAAATCCGGTCATGGCGGCACCCGGCGACGGCGACTGCCTCGACCGGCTGGTGGGGTTGGAAGCCCCCAAGAAAAGTGTGCGCGAACTGGTGGCTACGGTCAAGGCCATCGTGGCCCAGCGCGGCAAGTCGGTGCTGAACAGCATCAACACCAATCTGCTGATTACCGGGCCTTCGGGGTGCGGCAAGTCGTGCCTGCTGAATGCCGTGTCCGACTATATGTTCGGAGAAGGCCTTTTCAAGGAAGAGGACTATGAGATTTTCACCGCGCTCACCGTGGAAACGCTCGATTTGTCCGAGCATCCCGTCAGGGCGCTGGCGCTCGACGATGCCCACAAGCTGCTTCCGCAGGACAGGAACGACGACCTCACGGGGACACCCCTGGAATATATCTTTGAGAATGTGCGGCTCCGGATGCAGATGGGCAAGGACCGGCTGCTGCTGTTGCTCAGCGGTTCGCAGGAACTTCAGGACTACATCGACGCCCGCCCCGAACTGAAAAACCTCTTCGCCCTCAACATCCGCCTGCCGGAATATGCGCCGACCGAGGTGGCCGAAATCTGCGAGGCCCTGCTTCGCGACACCTATCAGCTCCGGCTGACGGCGGAAGCCCGCGAAAAGCTGTGCCGCGTGTTCAACTATGAGCGGCGCAATGCCGAGAAGTTCGGCAATGCGCATCTGGCGGCCTCCAAGGCCAACGAACTGATGATGATGGCCTCCCGGCGCTCCCAGGGCAAAGTGCCCGTGACGGTGGTGCCCGAAGATGTGACAGGCCGTGAATACGTGCCCAAAACCCTCGATGAAGTATTACAGGAGTTCGACCGCTATGTCGGAGTCGATGAAATCAAGGAGACGCTGGTGGGCATTGTCAATTCCATCCGGTCGTTCCAGAAGCTGCATCCCGGCAAGGCCTATGAGCTGAAGGACCATTATCTGTTCCTCGGCAACCCCGGCACGGGCAAGACGACGATGGCTCGTGTCTTCGCCGATGCCCTGAGTGCCATGGGCATATTGCCGTCGGGGCAGCTGGTCGAGGTGGCGCCCAAGGACCTCAAGGGCCAGTACATGGGCCATACGGGTCCCAAGGTCGATGCCGTTTTCGACCGTGCCATGGGAGGCGTCCTCTTTATCGACGAGGCCTACGACATGTGGGGCGGCGAGAACGACACGTTCGGCAACGAGGCCGTGACGGCGCTGATTAAGAATGTGGAGGACCGCCGCGGCAAGCTGGTGGTCATCCTGGCCGGTTATCCGCGCGAGATGGGCATCTTCGCCACGGCCAATCCCGGCATTCCTTCGCGCTTCAACGTCACGGTCAACTTCCGCGACTACAACGGTGCTGAGCTGGCCGAGATTGCCCGCCGTATGGTGAAAGGGCAGGGATATGCGCTCGACGCGGATGCGGAACGGGCCGTCGACCGGTTCTTCGAGAAAATGTACATCTCGCGCAAAAAGGACTTTGCCAACGCGCGCGAGGTGCGCAACGCGGTCGACCGCGCCATCAAGGCGCAGAACACCCGCATACAGCAGGCCATGGGCCGCCCGGGGTTCGATCCGGCTGCCGAGTTTGTGCTGACGCTGGCCGATTTTACCGGAGAGAACGACAGGCTGCCCATGACGGTGGACGAGGTGATTGCCACCCTCGACGACCTGATAGGCATGGACGACATCAAGCAGGAAATCCGGAAACTGGCCAATGTGGCGATGGTCAACCGCCTGCGCATGGAGCGCGGACTCGGAGCGGCGGCCCTGCAGCCGGTCAACATCATCCTGACCGGCAATCCCGGCACGGGGAAGACCACCATTGCCAAGCGGCTCGGGCAGGTGCTCCATGCCGCCGGTGTCCTTCCTTCCGACAAGGTGGTGGAGCGGGAGGCCAAGACGATTCTGTCAAGCTATGTCAATGCTTCCGGGCAGAACATGGACAAGGCCGTCGATGAGGCCATGGGCGGTGTCCTTTTCATCGATGAGGCCTACAATCTGCTGCCCCCGCCGGGCAGCACCAACCAGACCGGCAACGAGGCCCTCGATGCCCTGATGACGCGGATGGAAAACGACAAGGGAAAGTTCGTCGTGGTCATGGCCGGCTACAGGGACCGCATGGAGGAACTCATCCGCAGGGGAAATCCCGGGCTGATGAGCCGCTTCAACAAGAACTTCCACATTGACGACTACAGTGCGGAGGCGCTGACCGAGATTTTCAAGATGAATGCGCGGAAGCGGAAGTTCACCCTGACCCCCGGGGCCGAGGAAGCCCTGGCGCGCCGGATGCGCGAGATGGTGGCCAACAAGGGCCTGCACTTCGGTAATGCGCGCGAAGCCGTCAACCTGCTGAACGAAGTGGTGGAGATGCAGGGCAACCGGATTGCCGCCGACACCAGTATCATAGATGCCAACCCCGATGCCCTTACCCTCATCGAGGCGGCCGATATACCTCAAGAGTCATGAGTATGAAAGAGTTTGAATGCCCTTCGTGCGGGGAGACGATACCCGCCGACAGTCTCTACTGCGATATGTGCGGTGTCGAGTTGCTGGAATGTGTCAACTGCGGTGCCGTCGGCACGGGCAACTTCTGCGGTGAATGCAGCGGCCCCATGGTGTCGCGCCGTACGGCGTCCGCTCCAGCTCGGGCCGGCCGGCCGTGCGCCGGAACGTCCGCCGTTCCCGCTCCTGAAAGCAGCGATGCCCACAGCACCGGCAAGGGAGGCGTGCCCCGTCTGCGCTACCGGGAGGGGAATGTGGTGATTGTTCCCCGCGACGGTGCCGTGATAGGGCGCAAGGAGGGGGAATACGCCGCCTTGCTGAAGGATTTCGATTTGATTTCGCGGCGCCACGGAAAGTTCGTGCGGAAAGGGCGCACCTGGTATCTGGTCGACCTCGGCAGCACCAATGGATGCTTCGTCAACGATGTGGAACTGAAGCCCGATGAGCCGGTGCCCTTTGCCAAGGGCGATGTGGTCGATATCGGCACCTATTTGTTCGATGTCCTATGAGCCGGGTGGTTTTCGAAGTGGTCAGCGACGTCGGTTGCGTCCGCCGCAACAATGAGGACATGGCACTGGCCGGCGGCCGCTTCGTGCGCGACGCCGCCTGGGCCGGCGAACTGGATTGGGAAGCTGAAGGCCCCGCAGTCTTTGCCGTGGCCGACGGCATGGGCGGCTACGACGGCGGCGAGGTGGCCTCCGAAATCGCCCTGCGCTCGCTTGCCGAGTATGTGAAAACCGTGCCGGCCGGGTTGGGGACATCGGAACTGGTGCTCTCGCTGAAGGACTGGGCCGTGCGCACCAACCGCATCCTGCTCGGGGCAGCGGCGGCCAATGCCCGTCTGGCCGAGATGGGAACCACCCTGGTGGCGCTCCTCGGTTACGAAGGAAAGGTGGCAACGCTGCATGTCGGCGACAGCCGCATCTACCGCTACCGTGACGGCATTCTGAAACAGCTCACCACCGACCATTCCGAGCGGGAACTGACCGGCGATGTGGCTGTGCCCGCCCATCTGATATACAATTTCCTGGGCAACGGCGGAGCCTTCTTTGCCGATGTAGCGGTGTGGGACGGACAGGTGTTTCCCGGTGACAGGTTCCTGCTCTGTTCCGATGGGCTGAGCGACCTGCTTTCCGACGAGGAAATAGCCCGGGAGCTCCAGTCGGCCGCCGCGCCGGCCGCCGCACTGGTGCAGCGGGCCAGAGAAGCCGGAGGCCGGGACAACGTGACGGTGCTCCTCCTCTCGTTTGTGCCCGAAGAGAAAGAGTGATTGCGGCTCCGCACCGGAAAATGGTTGCGATGTGGGGCCGTACCCAGGTGCGGCCGTCGTTAATATCACGTGTCGCCGTTATTGTGCCGCGTGCCGCCGCCGGCAACCCGCCTCGCCCGCTTTCCCGCCGGCAAAATGCGGCATTCCCGGGATGCACGTAAAAAAACAGAATGACATGGAAAAAGTGGAAAAAACGGATTTACGGCAACTGATGGAGGACGGGGGCCGGGCGGCGGAACTGCTGGCGCAGATGCCCGATAGCCCTGAACGCGACGGTCTGCTGGCACTGCTGGCCTATTGCGGCGAAGGGCAGACGCCCGACTGCGAAAAAGCCTTTCTCCATGCCCGTCGGGGCATGGAGAAAGGGGACGGTACGGCCTGCTATGTGCTGGGCCTGATGTGTGCCAACGGCGACACCCCCGACCAGCGAACGGGCGGCGAGCGTCAGCTGTATGACCATTATGACGCTGAAACCTTTATGGAAAGGGCGGCCCAAAGCGACAGTCCGTGGGCCGTCGATGCCCATCTTTGGCTGGGAGACTATTTCATGGATTCCTGCCGGGGGGAGGACCCCGAAGAGGGGCTTGCGCACTACAAGGCTGCTGCCGAAAGCGACAGCGTTGAAGCCGCGGAGTTCCTGGCCGACTATTATGACGAGCGGGCGGAGTGGGAGAACTTCGAGAACGAGGAACTGAACCGGAATTTGTACGACTGCCAGCGGCTGGCCTATGAATTGAATCCCCACGACAACGCCCGCCGTTACGGTCTGTTGCTGGCGTTGGGCATCGGGTGCCGGCCGTCTTTCCGCCTGGCGCGCAAGTGTCTGGAGGAGGATTATGCCTTCGGTCACCCCGAGGGAGCGGCGGCCCTGGCCTTTATCTGGAAAAGGCGTGCCGCCGATGCCGGCCTTCCGGAGGGAGAGCGGGCCTGTTGCGCCGCGCAGGCGGAAAAATGGGAAGACATCGCGGCGAGGCACGGTGCTTTGCCGGTGGAGCCGGAGGAGGAAGTCCGGTGACGGCCGGAGCCGTTGGGGAAACGGTGCCCGTTGAGACTGCCGATGTGTTAAGGATGTATAATTCAGATTTGCATTTGCTTCCGTTTTGTTGTATCTTTGTATACAGAAAGCGGGGATGCGGCCTGTGGGAGCTGCATCCCCGCTTTTTTAGTCGCGAAAGAGGAAAAACAGTCGGTACGTTCGTGAAAAATATCCTTACTTTCGTTTTTTCTGTGGGCGGTTTTGTTTTTTCTTTCGCCCGTTTTCTGTGTTTCGTCGTGGTCTGTATTCTTCGGAAACCCTATCCTGTTGATTTTGCAAGTTAATTTTTCGTAAAAAAACAAAACAGGCGAGTCCCGTTTGGGTTGATGCGTGAAATATAATTGCGGCATCACGCGGCAAATGATTGCGATGTAGGGACGTACCTCAGGTGCGTCCGACATTTCCCAGCGTGCAGATATTAACAATAGCACGAATGTTTTCCCGGCACCCGGATATGAAAACGGATATTTCCACCCTCACAGTTGCCCTCAGGGATGTGGAGAGAAGAAGTCCGAGAGTATTCCCGCATCGGCACGTTTATATGGGAGCTGTAGGTATCCGCGCAGCGGCCGCACCTGCAGTACGTCCTCACGTCATGCAGCGCGGAAATCGCCTGCGGCAGTCCGCGGAAAACAGGGATACGCGAACGGGAACAAGGTTATGTCATTACGACCAGATTCTGTCCAATTCTTCAGCAAATGTCTGCCATCATTTTTTATTTTCAAAAAAATCTCATAAAAAAGTACAACGGATGTTTTTAATTTCTATATTTGCATAATATAGGATGCGGCTCGGCCATGTCAAAAACTGGAAACTCCGTTCCCGTTTTGCCATCGCGCTCGCCTTTCACTATATTTGCATAATATAGGATGCGGCTCGGCCATGTCAAAAACTGGAAACTCCGTTCCCGTTTTGCCATCGCGCTCGCCTTTCACTATATTTGCATAATATAGGATGCGGCTCGGCCATGTCAAAAACTGGAAACTCCGTTCCCGTTTTGCCATCGCACTCGCCTTTCACTATATTTGCAAATAGGCATCCTTATCCATGAAAAGCTATCTGTATCACCTTTAAATCACATGAACACTATGGAAACACAAGAGGTCACCCCTGTCATATCCGTATGCGTTCCAACTTATAATGCCGCCCGTTACATCGGCGAGTGCATCGAGAGCGTATTGGCGCAGACGTTTCCGTATTTTGAACTGCTGATTGTTGACAACGGTTCAAAGGACCGTATCTGCGAATGGACAGCAAGCAGCGGAAATCTGGAACGGAAGTCAAGGAGAGGCCGGCGGTTTGTGCCGACAAGGAGCATGCGGCATCCTGCAAGGAACATGCGGTTCTGTTCCGTATGATTTTTACTCCATCATTTTTTCCAATACATAAAAGTATTTTCTTCAATGTTACACCTTAATCGAGTTCAGTATGAAAACGTTTACATCCCAATGTAATTATAAGGGCAGAATAGTCGGCCTGCTGTTCATCTTCTTGATATTGGGTAGTCAGTCAGCCTTTGCCCAGTGGAATAAGAAATACATAATGGGGCCGGTCATGAACAGTGTGACCGGGGCGCCTATAATGGGTGTGGAGGTCGATTTTTATTCCATGGATGGGAAAAAGGTCCTTTCACAAAAAACAGGGCGGAGCAAACATAATGAAGTGGTTTATTCTTCTTATATGGTAGTTCTACCAGAAGGTACTTACCGTGTCCGTTTTTCACATCCAGACTATGAAACCGTGGAGCAGGAAATCAAGGTAAAATTTCATAAGAGAGAGCAGTACCTTTATATGCCTGTTGTCAAACTGAAGAGAAAACCGAGGGAACAGGTGCTGCAGGCAGCGACCGTCAAGGCCACGAAAGTGAAGTTCTACACGAAAAAGGATACTTTGGTGTTCAACGCTGACGCGTTTGCCACGGCTGAGGGCTCCATGTTGAATGTACTGATACGTCAGTTGCCGGGCGTGGAACTGAAGGACGATGGCCGCATACTGGTCAACGGCCGGTATGTGGAGAGCCTGCTGCTGAACGGGGACGATTTTTTCCAAAGCGACCGTAGCATCATGCTGGAGAACCTGCCTTCCTATATGGTGAAGAACATCAAGGTGTATGAGCGTGAGCCGGATGAGATGCTCCGCATGATGAAGCGGGAGAGCGGCAGGAAGCAGCTGGTGATGGACGTGAACCTGAAGAAGCAGTATTCCATCGGATGGATAGCCAACACCGAGTGGGGCGGCGGTACGGAGAAACGCTACCTGGGGCGTCTGTTCGCCCTGCGCTTCACTCCGCAGTCGCGCGTGACGCTGGTGGGCAATATGAACAACGTGAACGACAGCCGGAAACCCGGCGAAACCGGCAGCTGGACACCGGAGCAGATGTCCAGCGGTGCCTTGGCTACCAAGATGGCCGCCCTCGATTATCGGGTGATTGACAGATTGGGCAAATTCCAGATCTATGGAAACGCAAAGATAAACCATGCGGACGCTGACGACCTGACGACGACCAATCAGGTCAACTTCCTGCAGGGCGGCAATACGTATGAAAGGAGCCAGAGCCTGACCAACAGTCGGGATACGCGGATTGATACATGGCATCAACTCAGTATTCCCTTTGGACAGGATAAGTTCCGTGAATCCACCGGCGGTGCTTTGCAGATAGCCCCCTATTTCCGTTACCGCCGCTATAAGAACACGGGCGGCAGCGTAAACGGTACGTTTTCAGACGACCCCTCGAAATATGTATCGGCCGGATTGATTGACAGCCTGCGTGGTCCGCTGGCCGGTTCTCTCATACGGCAGCATCTTGTCAATCGCAGTCTGTCGCAGACGCTGAATGAAGGACATCGTGTCAGTGCGGGAGGCAGTAGCAGTTACTATTATGCCATTCCGCATACACAAGACATGTTGGATTTTGAGTTTTCCGGAGATTATACCGAACAGGAGGACCAGTTGTTCGGGCAGAGACAGTATGACTATTTTCAGAGCACTTCCGCATCGACGGACTATCGGAACCAGTATTACAACCGGCCCGGGCATTCCTACAATTACAGCGGTAGTATTAATTATGCCTACAAACCGGTAGGATTCATGAATGTTATCAACGCCCGATACAAGTTCACCCGGCAATATGCCTCTAACCAGCGGGAACTGTACCGTTTGGACTGGATGACCGACGGCGAGTGGGGAATCGGAACGGAGAATCCGATTGGAACACTGCCTTCCGTCACCGACTGGGAAGAGCAGACGCTGGATGCGGCCAACAGTTTCTATTCCGGTCAGCATTCCTATGAGCACAAATGGCAGATAGATGGTTTCTTTAGAAAATTCACGGAAAATAATTATTGGGAATTTGACTTTGATGTCCCTTTCCGCTATGTGACCAAAAAACTGGCGTACCAGACGGGCAGTGGCATCTATCGTCCTACTCGTAGTGAGTTCCTCCCCGCAGTCAACGTTGACATGGCCTATGCTACTCAGGAAACGAGGCATAGATACGAACTGAAATACAACCTGTCATCCTCCATGCCGGAGTTGCGTAACCTGATTGATATTAAGGACGACTCCAATCCGTTGTGGGTCAGCTATGGAAATCCGTCTCTGAAGAACAGTTATACGCATGAAATTGGAGGTAAATACATCTTGGTCAATGAGGATAAGGAACGACAGTTCCACTTGTCCGGCACATATGCCACAACGCGGAACGCCATTTCCCGGGCCTATGCATACGACCGTGAAACCGGTATCCGTTCTTCCCGCCCCGAAAACATCAACGGCAACTATCAGGTGGCAGGCGATGCCGGCTTTTCTACTCCGCTGGACAAACAGAAACGGTGGACGCTCCAGAGCAATGCCGACGTGACGTATTTGCATAGTGTGGACCTGACGGACACGGGTGACGGGCTGAACCCGCGTAGCGTGGTCAAATCGGTCTTCTCTACCGGCGATGTGCGTGTGGACTACCAACTGGAAAAGTACAAGGTCGGCGCACGTGTCAAGGGCACTTGGGGACACGCCACGAGCAACCGGGCCGACTTTGAACTGATTAACACCGGAGACCTGACCTACGGGCTGACGGCCCAGGTGAAGCTTCCCTGGGACATCCAGTTCAATACGGACCTGAACCTGTACAGCCGCTATGGTTACAACGACCCTTCCATGAACACCAATGACCTGGTTTGGAACGCGCGTGTCAGCAAAACCTTCCTGAAGGGGACGGTAACCGTCCTGCTCGACGGTTTCGACATCCTGCGTAATCTCTCCAACGTGACCCGCACGCTCAATGCTCAGGGACGTACGGAGGTCTATCGCAACGTCATTCCCAGCTACTTCATGCTGCACGCCATCTACCGCCTGAACATCAAGCCGAAGAAACGTCCGGGAGATGAATGACAACCGGGCACAGAGCCATCCCTTCTGTCCCCGCTCCGGCCGATAGCCGGAGGCAGGGGGCAGAAGGGGAAATTTAGGAAAATGATAACGGCATCGTGCGGCAAATGATTGCGATGTAGGGACGTACCGCAGGTGCGTCCGATGTTTCCCAACGTGCAGATATTAACAATAGTACGAGTGTTTTCCCAGCGCCCGGATATAAAAAACGGATATTTCCACTCTCACAGTTGTCCCCGAAAGACATGTAGAGAAGAAGTCTGTGAGTATTCTCGCATCTGTACGTTTGTATGGAAGTTGTAGGTATCCGCACAACGGACGCACCTGCGGTACGTCCCTACAACATGCATCGCGGAAATCGCCTGCGACAATCAACGGGAAACAGGGATATGCGAACAGGAAACGGTTGCGGCCTCCCGACCTGATTCCGTCCAATTCCTCGGTATATGTCTGCCAATATTTAAATTTTCAAAAGTTTCTCTTTTTCCGTTTTTGTGTCCGGAAATGGGCGAAGTGTCCAGATGCGGACACTTTTTATTTTTGTAAGTTTCTGATATTTAGTCTATTTTGTTTTGGCACGTTTCTTGTTTGTAAGATAATGTAAACAAGATGAAACAAAAGAAAAGTAGTTCGTCCTATTTTACGTCAGGTCGGGCTGGATTTATACCTTATATCGAAGAAGGGCACATATCTGTCCTGTTATTGAAAAACCTATCTTGAATAACCATGAATATGAAGATGAAAAAAGGAAGTTGGATTCTGTTTCTGATGATTCTGGCAATCGCCCCGTGCCGGGCGCAGCAGGATTCCATCGGGGTGTTCGTGACAGTTGTAGATAACTTTACCGGGATGCTGATTGAAGACGGGCAGGCGGAGGTCTGTACCCCCGACTCGGTGGTCATCGGACCGGCGGAATGGACGTATGGAATAACGAATGGTGTCCGCGTAAGTACACACATACAGTGCCGGTTGCCCCGTGGACGGTATCTGTTGCGCCTAAGCCATAAGGATTATCTTACGGAATGGGTGGAGCTGAACCTGTCCCGAATCAGGCGTGATTCCTACTGGAGGCAGGAAAATGTACGGATGGTGCGTTTGCCGAAGTCGACGCTTCTGGGCGAAGCGGTGGTGAAGGCCACAAAAATCAAGATGGTGATGAAGGGGGACACTATCGTTTACAACGCCGATGCCTTCCAGCTGTCGCAGGGGTCGATGCTCGACGCCCTGATTGCGCAGCTGCCGGGGGCAGTGCTGAAGCCCAACGGTCAGATTACGGTCAACGGCCGCGCGGTGAGCAGCCTGCTGGTGAACGGAAAGGATTTCTTCAAGGGCGACCCGCGGGTGGCGCTGGAAAATCTGCCGTCCTACATGGTGGACAAGGTTAAGGTGTATGAAAAACTGACAGCGGAGCAGAAATTGAGCGGCGTCGTGCCGCTGGAGAAGCCGCTGGTGATGGACGTCAATCTGAAGAAACAATACTCCGTCGGCTGGATTGCCAATGCTGAGGCGGCCTATGGCACGCACGACCGCTGGCTGGGCCGCGTTTTCGCACTCCGCTTTACGGACTGTTCTCGTCTGGCCTTATATGGCAACCTGAACAATACGAACGATACGCGCAAGCCGGGAACGCAAGGGGAATGGACTCCTTCCTATCTGCCGGACGGTTTGCAGGAAAGCTATTCAGGCGGCATGGAATATTTCTACGAAACCCGTGATGAGACCTTCCACTGGAGGAGTAACCTGAACGCCACGCATACGGACAACCATACCTTCAGGCACACGGACACGGAGCGCTTCCTGCAAGGGGGACGTGCCTATGGCGTGGGAGAGTCGGACGCGAAGCAGAAATCCATCGACGTGCGGACCTCGCACGAGCTCTACTCCCTGAACGGGACAAGTTCCCGTAGTTTTATCCATCGTGCCAACCTGAATGCCGACTACAGCCGCCACAACGGGAATCAATTGGATGTAAGTGCGGAATTCGATGCCAATCCTTATGCTCTGGTGTCGGCCGGTGTGCTGGACAGCGTTTTTTCCGGCCGCAACGACGCACTGCTGCGGCTGGTGCGGAACCGGCGCAAGCTGGAGGCCATCAGCCGCAGTGAGAACTGGAACGTGTCGCTGCCTTACCAGCTCTTTGTGAATACGCCCGTTAATCTCCTGGCGTTTGACCATTCGCTGACGCTGACCGCCGGGGCACAGTATGACCACCGCAAGGACCGCTCGTTTGACCACCTGCAGGTGGATTATTTCCAAAGCGGCAATACGGAACCTTTCCGCAACCGTTATTTCTCCCGTCCGTCGACGCACTACCGCTTCAATGGGGGGCTGTCCATGAACTTTGTAACCAGTCCCTTTGCCAACGTCAATATGGATGTTTCGGCCTCCCACGATTACCGCAAGGGACGGCAGGACCTGTACCGGTTGGACCGGCTGGACAGTTGGGGGGAGGACACGGAGCATGCCGTGGGCAGTCTGCCTTCGTCTTCGGGAGAAATGCAGCAGGCGCTGGACGTGAACAACAGCGAACATTCCCGGTTGCGGACCACCGACTACCAGTTGACCCCCTCGGGGCGTGTGCAGTTCTATATAGGAAAGATTCAGCAAGACTTTGAGATGTCGCTACCGGTGACGGTCAGGAAGGAACGGCTGCTTTATGACCGGAGCCTTCGTCACTTCGACCTGGACCGCACGCGGGTGTTGCTGGCACCGCGGGTGCTTTTTCGGCAGACTTATGGTGACCATGAAAAATTTTTCGAGAGGAAAAGCTCCTTGATTGTAGTCAATTGGAGATATGGACTGTCTCAGCAGAATCCGCAGCTGATTCATTCGGTGGAACTGATTAATGATGCCGACCCGCTTTATGTGCAGTATGGCAACGCCGGTCTGCACCGCAGCACGCGGCACAGTCTGAACGGCTCGCTGATGTACATGCATAACGGTAAGCCTATGCAATCCCTTAAAGCGGAAGTGGAGTATAACCGCACGAAGAATGCGCTGGGCATGGAGCAAACCTATCATCCCGAAACGGGCGGCTATTCCGTCCGTCCGGTCAACATCGACGGTAACTGGGATTTGGGTGGCCACCTGAACACGAACGGTATGTTTGGCAAACAGAAACGTTTCAGCTGGTCGACGGAGACGGCGGCCACCTTCTATAACAGTGTGGACTGCTCGAATGTGGACGGACAGACGGCCGGCGGCCTCAGTGTGGTGAAAAACTTCTATCTGCAACAGCGGGGCTCGCTGGGTTACTCCAACGCGGGCTGGAGTGTGAACGGCAAGGTGAATGTGGGGTGGAATCATGTGCGCAGCCGGCGTGAGGATTTCAGCACCATCAGTGCGGTGGATTTCAATTACGGCGGTTCGGTGCGTATCCCTCTGCCGTGGAACTTCAGTCTGCATTCCGATTTCACGGTATTCAGCCGCCGCGGGTACAGTGATGCCAGTCTGAACGAGGACAACCTGATGTGGAACGCACGTCTGGAAACGAGTGTGCTGAAGGGCAACCTGGTGTTGATGGTGGAGGGCTTCGACCTCTTGCGCGACCTGTCGAAGGTGACACGCAGCATCAATGCCCAGGGACGTGTGGAAAGCTATACCAACGTGATACCGTCCTATTTCATGGCTCATGTAGTTTACCGTCTGAACATCAAGCCGAAGAAAAAATAACTGTCCGGCTGCCTTCCGCTCCGGCGGGGACGGGCAGCCATGGCACATGAAAGGGGCCGGCCCTTCCACACAATTCTGTTTCGTGGAAGGGCCGGCCGCCGTTTCCGTCCGCCTGCCGGCAGATGCCGGGCAGCACGGCGGGAGGTATTACCGCATCTCGGTGTAGGGTATTTCGTCCTTATCGTTGTAGTTGAGATTTTCACCGCCCATGCCCCAGATGAACATGTAGTTGCTGGTGCCGGCTGCGGCGTGGATGGACCATTCGGGCGAGGTGATGGCTTGCTCGTTGTGCATCCATACCAGGCGCTCTTCCTGCGGTTCGCCCATGAGATGGCATACGGCATTGCCTTCCTTCACATTGAAATAGAAATAGGCTTCCATACGGCGGGTGTGGGTATGTGCCGGCATGGTGTTCCATACGGAACCGGGCTTCAGCTCGGTGAGACCCATCTGCAACTGGTTGGTACCGCCGCCTTTCACCTTGCCGAGCACGCTGCTGACGATGAGCTGGTTGACTACGCGGTCGTTACTGTCCTCCATCTTTCCATAAGCGTTGGACTGGGCGATGGCATATTTCTTCTTGTCAGCATTGGGGTCGGTCGTGATGAGCTGGGTGACATATTCCTTATAGGCCGGCGTGGAGTTGATGTAGAACTTGGCGGGCTTGGCCGGGTCGACACTCTTGAAGGTGACTTCCTGCTTTCCGCAGCCGACATAGAGGCCTTCCTTGAACTTCATGGGGTATTCCTTGCCGTCGACGGTGACGATGCCGTCGCCACCCACGTTGATGACGCCCAACTCGCGGCGGTCGAGGAAGTGCTCGGCCTTCAGTTCGTCGAAGGTTTCGAGCTTGAGCACTTTGTTGACGGGCATGACGCCGCCGTAGATGAGGCGGTCGTAGAGAGTGTAGGTGAGGTTGATTTCATCGGGTGCCATGACTTTCTCCATGAGGAACGACTTGCGGAGCCTTTCGGTGTCGTAGTGCTTCACGTCGTCGGGATGGCAGGCAGTCTGCACGGTGTAGTTGAGCTGGGCGCTGCCGGTGAGGGCAGCGGCACCGAGAACGAGAGTCATAAGAGTCTTTTTCATAAAGATAGTTTTATTATTATTGTTGAGTTGATTCGTTTGAGGAGGCCTGGTGCTCCTTCTGATACTTGAGGATGGCACGGCGGTTGAAAATCATGAGGACGAGGGTGCAGAGCACGAGCAAACCGCAACCTATCCACTTGAGCGTGTGGCAGCAGTGGAAGATGACCCAGGAGAGCGGACTGGACGAAAAGTCGAGTGCGCCGCCTTCGAAGCCGGCGGGAATGTTGACGGCTGCGTCCTGCGTCTTGGCATAGACATCATGGGCGGCCTGTGTGAAATAGGGGGCAAGGTCGGTGACGAAATAAAGTCCGATGGCCATGAGCACGAGGCCGATGAGGAAGGTTTTGAGCACATTGCCCTTTGTGATGGGGAGAATGAGCGGGAACACGTAGAACATGCCGGCGAGTGAGGCCAGGGGCAGGAATTCGTTGCCCGGCAGGAGAATGGCCAGCAGCAGTGTGGCCGGAATGAGCAGGAGCGACACGACGAGCGTGGCGGGATGGCCGATGACGAGGGCGGGGCTCATGCCGATGTTGAGGCCTACGGCGCCCTTGAACTTGCGGGCAATCAGTTCGCGGGTGGCGTCGGAAATGGGTTTCAGACCTTCGATGAAGAGGCCGGTGATGCGCGGAATCAGTTCCATGACGGCGCCCATCTTGATGCCCAGGCCGAGGATGTAGGGAATCTGGTCGACGAGTTCACGGCTGTCCTTGCAACTGAGGGCACCGATGATGCAGCCCACGAGAATACCGAGGAAAAGGGGTTCACCCAGCAGGCCGAACTTCTTTTTCATGCCTTCGGCGTCGATGTTGAGCCGGTTGAAGCCGGGAATGCGGTCGAGCCCTTTGTTGATGAGGGCGGCAAAGGGTACGAATCCCTGGCAGAAGGGCTGGGGAATGGAAATGCCTTCCATCTTGTCGTAGAATCCCTGGAACTTGTCGGCTGTGAAGTCGGCAAGCACAAGGGTGACAATGTAGCAGATGACGGCTGCGAAGAAGCCCCACAGGATGCTGTCGGCAGCAAAATAGACTACGGCGCCGATGAAGGCATAGTGCCAGTAGTTCCACAGGTCAATGTTGATGGTGCGGGTGGTCTTGGTCAGCAGCATGACGATGTTGACCGCCAGGCAGACGGGGATGATGAAGGCACCCACCGATGTGTTGTAGGCGACGGCGGCGGCTGCGGGCCAACCCATGTCGAACACCTTGAGCTGGAGTCCGTAGAGTTCGACAACGCTGCTCAGGGCCGGGCCCAGGCTGCTGGTGAGCAGGGCTGTGACGACGGAGAGACCGACGAAACCGACACCGACGAGCAGACCGCTCTTGAGGGCTTTGCTCAGCTTGATGCCGATGCATACGCCGAGGATGGTGAAAATAATCGGCATCATGACGGCGGCGCCGAGACCGATAATGTAACTGAATACGCTTTCCATGTGTGTAAGTGTTGTTTGTTTTTTAAGGTGTGGAGGATAAATCAGGGTGGACATCGTCCGGACTGAAGAGGAAGCAGTCGGTTTTTATCGCTTCATCTCCTTTCCGTTGATGAGGATGTGCAGCGGGTGGCGCACCTGGCGGGCAAACTGGCTGACATGGCGGTTCCAGTCGCTGTAACTGGCAAATCCGGCCTTGCTCCAGCCGTAGCCCCAGTAGTAGACAAAAGGAGTGCCGGGCTGGTATTCGCTGTGTGCCAGCACGTGTCCCAGGGCGTTGGCGCGCTGTTTGCTCTCTTCGGGCGAGAAGAACTCGGGGCCCGTCTGCGTGACTTTTCCCGGGATGACGGCGCCAATGTAGATTTCGCCGTTCTTCTTGCCGGTGGTGGGGTCGGGATAGGTAATATAGCCGTCGGCCGTGTGGGTGGTCAGCTCACGGTTGGGCTGGTGCATGACGATGCCGACAACGAGCGGGGAGGGATGGTCCAGTCCGCGGTAGGTGATTTCCGTCCGGTTGAACTGCGAACCGGCGTCGAGAGTAATGAGGCGGCGCTCCACGATACCGTCGACGGAGCCGGCCTGTAGGGGAGTAAATTCCAGTTCGGCCGTGAAGCGGAGCGGACCGTTGTCGAGCAGGCGGCAGGTGCGGTAGCACCAGGGATAGACAATCTGTCCGTCGTGCAGGAGGGCGGCCGTGCCGGCACCGAGGGTGGGACCTACAGCGTAGCAGTCCATGCCGTATCCCTTGTCCGTGTGATAGGAGATTTCAAACTGCAGGCGGGCTGCGGCCTTCGGGTCGGTCTTTTGCAGTGCCCTGATTTTTTTCCAGTTTTCCGGATTGGTCTCCTTTTCATACATGCCTTCGAGGACAGGGCGGCTGGTGCCCCGTTTGGTGAAGATGTCGTAGCCGAACGCACGTTCCTTGCGCTGTTGCAGCGTGGGGCCGTAGGCGCGGAAGGCCACTTTGTCGTTTTCCCAGGCCAGGTCGTCCATGCGCTGGGGATAGGTGCGTCCGCAGGCAACGGTGTCGGTGCCGGCGTATTCCCCTTTGCGCAGTGTGTAGGTGGTCTGTGCAAAGGGCAGTACGCGGGTGGGGAAGATGAGCAGACTGTCGTGCGTAATCTGATAGGGGACGGACTTTCCGTCGGGGCCGGTAATGACGAAGGTGCCGGCCTTGGCCACCTTTGCCGGCAGTGCGCGCAGCGGAACTTCCGCCATTTCTCCCTGGCGTTCGGTGGAGAGAGAGTTTTCCACGGTGATGGTGGCCAGCTGGCGGGTGTGCAGGCACGAGGTGCAGACGGCGAAAGTGGAAATCAGCAGTAGAAATGTTTTCTTCATGATTCTGTTTCAGCATAAGAAGCGGAAAGAAACGGGGAGGGAGGCAGGGGCAACGGACGGTTGTCTCTGCCCCCATCCCTGTTGAAGGCTTTCCCTTATTATTTGGGCTGTTTGCCGATGTAGGCGAGAATACCGCCGTCGACATAGAGAATGTGTCCGTTGACGGCATTGGAGGCTTCGGAAGCCAGGAAGACGGCGGGGCCGGTCAGTTCCTGCGGGTCGAGCCAGCGGCCGGCCGGAGTCTTGGCGCAGATGAACGAGTCGAAAGGATGGCGGCTGCCGTCGGGCTGCGGCTCGCGGAGCGGAGCGGTTTGCGGTGTGGCGATGTAGCCCGGACCGATGCCGTTGCACTGGATGTTGTATTCGCCGTATTCAGAGCAGATGTTGCGGGTAAGCATCTTCAGTCCGCCCTTGGCAGCAGCATAGGCCGATACGGTTTCGCGGCCCAGTTCCGACATCATGGAGCAGATGTTGATGATTTTGCCGGCACGCTTTTCCATCATGGCGGGCAGCACGGCCTTGGCTACGATGAAGGGGGCGTTGAGGTCGATGTCGACCACGCGGCGGAATTCGGCGGCGTCCATCTCGTGCATGGGGATGCGGCGGATGATGCCGGCGTTGTTGACCAGAATGTCGATGGTGCCGATTTCGCGGGCAATGGTGGCTACCATGGCCTGTACGGCAGGCTCGTCGGTTACGTCGCAAACAAAGCCGTGGGCCTTGATGCCTTTGGCCTCATAGGCGGCGAGACCTTTGTCGACCAGTTCCTGGTTGATGTCGTTGAAACAGATGGTGGCACCCTGCTCGGCAAAAGCTGAGGCAATGGCGAAACCGATTCCGTAGGAGGCTCCTGTGACAAGAGCTACCTTGCCTTCGAGCGAGAAGTTCAGATAAGGGTTCATGATTTTTGTGGGTTAATTTGGGTAAAACATATTTCTTTATGTTCCTGAGCCGGGCGGGGGAGAGGACACAGCCTTTTCCATTGGGCGGCCCGGTGGCGGAACAGGTATATTTTTCAGGGAAGTTTTCGGCGGCCGTCGTGAGGTTGCCGGGCATTCATGAGGTTGCCTTTTTCCCAGAGCGGCAGCAGTTCGCTGACCTTGTCCGGCTGTTTCCCGGCCAGGTTTTCCTTTTCGTAGCGGCCGTCGTTTTCCTGATAGCGGAAGAGCAGGTCGCGCCAGCCCTCTTTGTCGCGGTAGCGCGACAGCCGGTAGCCGGGCACCCGCACGCTGATGCCGCGTCCGAAGTAGCTGTAGGCCGCGTCGTGCCAGGACGGGTCGTCGGGTTGCCGGAGCAGGGACTCGAGGCTTTTACCGTCCAGACCTTTCGGCGCGGGAAGGCCGCAGAGGCCGGTCAGTGTGGGATAGAGGTCGACCGAACTGACGATGCGCCGGTTGCTGATGCCTTTGGCGCCGCCGGGAGCCTTGATGATGAGCGTGCTGTTGAGCGCCGTCTCGTAAAGGGTGTGCTTGCCCCATACGCCCAGGTCGCCGAGATGCCAGCCGTGGTCGCCCCACACGACGATGACGGTGTTTTCCGCCAGTCCGCTTTCGCGCAGGGCCTGCAGTACCTTGCCCACCTGGGCGTCGGTGTAGCTGACACAGGCAAAGTAGGCATGGCGCAGCTTCCGGGCATAGGCATCGCTGGCTTTCTGGCGAAGCGAAAGAACTTCGTCGCCTTTCCTGTAGGCTCCGAACTCGTGGCTGTTGTGCAGGGTGAGTTGCGGGTAGCAATCCTGCGGCACGTCGGGTGCCGGCGACAGGCCGATGCGCTCTTCGTCGTAGAGCTTCCAGTATTTTTCCGGCGCATTGAAGGGCAGGTGGGGCTTGTAGAAGCCTATGGCCAGGCAGAAAGGCTGCCGGCCGGCAGCGAGGGCCTTCAACTTTTCGACCGCCGTGCGTGCGATGATACCGTCGGGCAGTCCTTCGTCGTCGCAAGGGGCACATTCGTAGGGCTTCACCAGATTGTTCCGGCCTTGTCGGTTGGTGCCGTCAGAATAGCCGAAGAAGGCGTTCCAGTCCGTGCCCCACCGGCCGGGACAACTGATGAGCTCGTCCCAGCTTTCGGGCATTTCGCGCTGGGTGCCGGGCTGGGCGTTGTAGCCGTAGACATATCCGTCGGCACTATGGCTGATTTTGCCGATGGCCACGGTGTGGTAGCCGTTGTTGCGGAGATGGTGGAACAGGCTTTCCGGTCCTTTCCGTTCCTTGCGGAAGGCGATGCGTTGCTCGCAGGCGCCGTTGCCGGTGTCGCCTTGCGTGCGGGGCAGACGGCCGGTGAGCATACTGGCCCTTGAGGCACCGCTGGTGGGCACCTGCACGTAGTGATGGAAAAAGAGCGAGCCTTCGGCAGCCAGGCTGTCAAGATGCGGAGTGAGGGCTGGACCGCCGTAGCAGCCCAGGTCGCGCCGCAGGTCGTCGATGCAGATGAAAAGAACGTTGGGGCGTTCCTGCACGGATTTCCCGGCAGGCTGTCCGGCTATGCAAGGAAGGGCGGCCAGGGAGAGCGGAAGGCTGTAGAACGTTTTCATCTGTTTTCGGGCGGGGTTATTTTCTCAGTTGGTCCACCTTGACTTCGGTGACGCCCATCTTGTCGGCACCGAGCACGATGCGGACGTCGCTGGCGGTATTCTTTCCTTTGAGGTTGTAGTTGACAAGCTGGCCGGTTTCCTTCACCTTGTCGGAGAGTACGGTAAGGAACTGTCCGCCGCCGGCTGATACCTGTATTTCGAAGGCAGCTCCCTTGGGCGTGTTCTTTTCCCAGGCGATGCCGATTTCACTGATGGTGCTTTCGTCCTCCAGCGTGTAGGTGATATAATCGCCCTTGCTGCCTTTCCAGGCGGTCAGATAGTTCTTGTCGAGCGTGAGGGCTGCGCTTTCGGCGTTCCGGCTGGCCGCTACGGCACTGTTGCCCTTTTCGGCCTGCTGCGGCAGGGCGCGTGAACCGTAGGCTACCACTTCCACCTTTCCGTTGAGGCGGATGTCGGTGGACGAGGCACCGACCATCAGGCTGAAGGTGCCCGGCTCAATAACCCATTGGTTCTGGGCGTTGAGCAGTTCCATGCTGCTGCGCAATACCTTGAACGAAACTTCGCGGGTTTCGCCCGGATTGAGATGGATGCGCTCGAATCCAGCCAGATTACGGTCGTAGGTGGTGACGGAGCTGATGTCGTCGCGCAAGTAAAGCTGTACGACTTCGTCGCCTGCCCGTTTGCCGGTGTTGGTTACTTTGCAGCGTACGGTGACTTCCTGATTGGGCGTAATCACCTTGGGCGAAATTTCCAGGTCGCTGTATTGGAAGGTCGTATAGCTGAGTCCGTGGCCGAAATTATAGAGGGCGCCGTTGACGCGCGACATGTTGCCGTTGAGACCCGGTTTGCTGCCGCCGTTTACCTGCGAATAGGGCTTGTAGGGGAAATTGAACGGAATCTGTCCCACGGTCTTGGGGAAGGTGACCGTGAGTTTTCCGCCCGGATTGTAGTCGCCGAAGAGCACATCGGCCACAGCGGTGCCGCCCATGGAGCCGGGATACCAGGCTTCGAGGATGGCCGGGACAAACTTGTCGGCCCAGTTGATGGAGAGCGGCCGTCCGTTGATGAGCACGAGAACTACGGGCTTGCCTGTGGCCTGCACGGCCTTGAGGAGGTCGAGCTGGCGGCCGGGAAGTTCCAGACTGCTGCGTGACTTGTTCTCGCCGCAGGTGCGCTGTCCGCCACCCAATACGACTACCGCAACGTCGGCCTCGCGGGCCTGGGCTACCGCCTTGTCGATTTCGCTCTGTTCTTCGGCGGTGAGCGGGTAGTCGATGATTTCAGATTCGGGCCAGTTGGCGTCGACCAGGTCGCAACCCTTGGTGTAGAGCACTTCGGCCTTTCCGGCCACTTTGGCCTTGATGCCGTCGAGCACGGTAACCACGTCTACAGCCAGCGGGCCGTAGTGGGTGAGGGCATATTTTTCCTCATCGGCGTTGGGGCCGCACACGGCGATTTTACGGATGTTGCCGAGCGAGAGCGGCAGCGTGTTGTCCGCGTTCTTGAGCAGAACGATGGATTCGCGGGAAGCCCGGAGCGCTATTTCTTCGTTTTCCTTGCTGCATACATACTTGTCGGCAGCTTCGAGGTCGTGCTGGTAGGGGTCGTCGAAGAGGCCCACGAGGAACTTGACGCGGAGAATATCGCGGACGCGGTCGTTGATGGTGGCTTCGCTCAGGCCGCCTTCCTTCACCAGTTCGCGCAGCGGGAGCACATACGATTCCGGCGAGCGGAAGGTGCAGCGCACGTTCAGTCCGGCTTCCACGCTCTGGCGGACGGATTCCTTCATGTCCTTGGAGGTGCGGTGCTTGGAGTGGAGATATTCCACGGCGTCGCTGTCCGAAACGATGTAGCCTTTCATGCCCCATTCGTTGCGCAGCCGCTGGGTGAGCCAGTAGTAGCTGCTCTGGATGGGGAATCCGTCATAGTCGTTGTAGGAACTCATGACGCCGAGCAGTCCGGCTTCGGTGATGACGCGCTTGAAGGGATAGACGTGAATCATCTCCACTTCGCGCGGCGACATTTGCGGGTCGACGCGTGCCATGCCTTCACGGCCGCCCTTGTTGTTGCTGTAGGCTACAAAGTGCTTGGCCGTGGCAGCCACCTGATAGTCCTGCTGAAGGCCCTTGACCATCTCGATGCCGAGTTCGGCCACGAGATAGGGCGCTTCGCCGTAGACTTCCTCATAACGTCCCCACCGCTGGTCGCGGCCCACGTCGAGAATGGGAGCATAAACGTTCGTATATCCCAGCAAACGGGCTTCGCGGCCGGTGATGTAGCCCACCTGCCGGATGAGTTCGCGGTCCCAGGTGTGGCCCAGTCCCAGCTGCGTCGGGAAATTGGTTGCCTTGAAACTTTCAATGCCGCGGATACCTTCGTTGGTGAAATCGACGGGAATGCCCAGCCGGGTTTCTTCCACGAAAAAGCGCTGCACCTCATTGAGCGCCCAGGCATGGCGGGAAGCCGGCCATACGTTCTCGTTGGTCGAAGGGGGAAGGCCCCACTGGCGGAAGCCGTTCAGATGCTCGTCGATGGCTCCCATGCCGTCTTTCCAGAGGCTGTTTTTCCACTCCTCGGTGGGCAGGTCGTCTTTCAACACGCGCTGATAGCCGTAGAGTGTCACCATCTGGCAGGTTTTTTCTTCCAGCGTCATCTGGCTGAGCAGGTCTTCTATGCGGTCTTCAATGGGAGCGTCCGGGTTTTCGTAAACGTCCATTTTCCCGTTTTTGTTGAAGTCCACCCAACCCTTTTTGTACATGGATTTCTTTTCAAATTGATACGTTTTCAGTGAGCGCGGAGCCTGTTGTGCAAGGGCATATCCGGCGCCTACCGTCAGTGATGTCAACAAAAGAAAGTGTCTTATTTTCATAGATGGGTCTTTAAGTTTTTCCAACTGCAAAAATAACGGAAAAAAAAGGAGAAAACGGCTTTTATTTTGCGATTGTTTCCACTATTTTTGCATTTGCAAATAAAATAGGGTAAAATGAACACATAATTTTGTTTTTTTCCCCATATTTGTATGCGAATATGAAAATCTGTATCTAACTGAAAAACATGTGGCACATGAAAACTGAAAAATGGAGGCATGCCCTCTTGGGACTTATCGTATTCTTTAGTGGTGTTCCAACTCTTTTTGCACAATCCGAACCTCTTTTCCCGACGGCGGTAGCAGGCGGAGAAGGAGGTGAACTGATAATGTCTGAAAAAACATTGCGGCGGGTGGCGGTCTATTCGGCCGACGGCAAGCGGTGTCTGCGTACTTACCCCTTGCCGGAACAGCCTACGGGAGTAGCGTTCGATGCGGGAAAAATTTATGTTACGACTTTTGAACAGCGGGGCACACTTGAAATATTGCAGGCTTCCGACGGCCGCCGGCTGGCTTCGGTGGCAACCGGTTCGGGTGCCTGCTCGCCTGTGGTGCATGCGTCCGCCGGAAAGGTGTATGTCTGCAACCAGTTCCTGGATGAGGTGGTGGAAGTGGACCTGCGCAAGTCACGGGTGGCTCGTCGCGTCAAAGTGTTGCGGGAGCCCCGCAGTGCCGTGATGACAGCCGACGGCCGCTACCTCTATGTTGCCAATTTCCTGCCGGCCCAGCGGGCTGATGTCGATTATGTGGGGGCTTGTGTCTCGGTGATCGACCTGAAGAACTTCCGAAAGGTGAAGGACATCCGGCTGACCAACGGAAGCAATGCCTTGCGTGGCATCTGTCTGTCGGGAAACGGCAAGTATGTGTACGTGTCTCATAATCTCGGGCGCTATACGGTGCCCACCTCACAGTTGCAGCAAGGCTGGATGAATACCAGTGCCTTCAGCATCATAGACGTGGCCCGGCAGGAATATCTCGGTACCGTGCTGACCGACGAACCGGAACGGGGAGCTGCCGGCATCTGGGGCATAGCCTGTCATAATGACCAGATTTGCATTACGCACTCCGGTACGCATGAAGTGAGTCTCATCAACGAGAGCGCCATGCTGTCCAAATTCCTGGCCTATCCTGACAAGTCGCGTCTGGAATACGATTTGAATTTTCTTTATGGCCTGCGCCGCCGGGTGCCGCTTCAGGGCAATGGTCCCCGCGCCCTGTGCCGGGTGGGCGAACGCTGGGTGGTGCCCACCTACTTTGCGGACATTCTGAACTTTGTGGATATTCGCTCGCAGCAGGTGGAAGCCGTCAATCTGAATCCCGGGCGTACCGAAAGCGACATCCATAAGGGAGAGAAGTATTTTAACGACGCTTCGCATTGTTTCCAGAACTGGCAGAGCTGTAACGGCTGCCATCCCGGCGATGCCCGTACCGACGGCATGAACTGGGACTTGATGAACGACGGTGTGGGAAATCCGAAGAACTGCAAGAGTCTGCTGCTGAGCCATGTCACGCCGCCCAGTATGATTTCCGGTATTCGTGAAACGGCGGAGTGGGCCGTGCGGGCCGGTTTCAAGTTCATCCAGTTCTTCGATGTGAGCGAAGCCGATGCCGTGTGTGTGGATGCTTATCTCAAGTCGTTGCGTCCTGTGCCGAGTCCCTGGCTGGTCAACGGCCAGTTGTCCGAAAAGGCAAAGGCCGGAAAGGAAGTGTTTGACCGCCTGAAGTGTGGCAACTGCCACAGCGGTCCTTATTATACCGATCGGAAAATGTATCGTATAGGTGAGGATGTGGAGTTTGAAAAGGGATGGGACACCCCGACGCTGTGCGAGGTGTGGCGCACCGCTCCCTATCTTTTCGACGGGCGTGCGGCCACGATGCGTGAGGTGTTTGAGGTGTATCGTCACGGCATTGAGGGAAAAGTCTCCAAAAAAGATATAGAAGCACTGACCGAATACGTCAATTCGCTGTAAGGGTGGTGTTTCGGAGTCTGTTTCCCCCTCTTCCCTTCGCGTGCCGGCTGCGGGTGTGCCTTGTGCAGAGCAGCCGTGCGTGTTGAAAGTGAAAAACCAGACAAGAACAACAAATTCAAGAAAACAAAATATGAAAAAAGGCAAAATTTATCTTTTGAGCATGCTGTTGCTGGGCGGTGTGGCCACTGCCGGAGCACAGTCGCAGCCGGAAGCGAACTGGGTGAAGGAAGCTGTGGCTGCCAAGCAGAGCTTCCAGACGGAAATGCGCCGCAGCCGCATGCCGGTAGTTTCGGAATGGATGAAGCTCGGGCAGAAGCCGACCCGGCTCACGGCCGACCTCACCGGTAAGCAGGAACTGATACTCATTACCGACGGTGGTCCCGACGGAAGCAGTTATGACCATGCGGCCTGGATTAACGCACGCCTTTACAAGGCAGACGGTTCCTTCGTATGGCTCGATGACCTCAAGTTTGCGGTGGGTCGTGCCGGCTGGCGCACGCCGATGAGCAACTGCAATGTGGCGGGCAAGCACATAACCGTCGATGGAACAGTTTACGACCACGCGGTCTTTTGCCATGCTCCCGGCTATCTGCTTTACCGCCTCGACGGGAAGTACACCCGCTTTGAAACAGAGGTGGGCATTGACGATGGCGGCAAGACGGGCAGCACTTACTTCAAGATATTGACATCCGACCCCGACCGGTATTTGAATCAGGCGCTCCGCAGCCATGCCACCGGCCGGGCGGAACTGGAAAGACTGGTGGGGAATGCCGGTGACTGGATGATGGGCCCCTCCACCACACTGGAGGAAAAACGCATCGCACAGCTCCTGGGAAAACTGGAGCAGCCCGACCATTACCGGAAGCAGTGGGATGAGGTGAAAGCCCTCCAGGCTGCCGATGCGCGCGGTGTGCGGGCTTTGGCGCTGCTTCGCGAATTGAACGAGGTGCTCGATGTGCAGCGGCAGTTGGCCGGTCTTCGCATGGAGCCGGTGCGCGCCGCCTTTGAGGATATGAAGAAGAACCCGGCCTATGATGTGAAAAAATACGCGCCTCAGATGCAGCAGCTCGAAGCCTTGGTGAAAAAGGGCTTTGCCGGCATCTATAAGGGCGAGGCACAGGCGTTGGCCGATGCCCGTCAGGCGCTTGGTCTGCGGCGTTCGGTGCTGCTGGGCAACGCGTTGCTCGACGCCGACCGCATCGTGGCCACACGCTTCCGTCTCGGAGCAGGTGCCCGCAGCGCCATGGCGCCCGAACTCGGCACACAGTCGAACAACTGGAGCAACCAGGAGTCGGCCCGACGGGGTGGTTTCGATGCTTCCATCGTTGAAATCTCCAACCTGCGCGGTGCGGTGAAGATGCGCGACATCTACCGGCCTGCCAACGGCTCTTCCATAGCCGACCTCCGCCTTCACTGGGATGGCAACCGTGTCATGTTCACCCAGTTGCAGGAAGACCGCCGCTGGAATGTCTTTGAAGTGAAACTCGACGGTTCCGGTTACAGAAAACTCATCGAGAACGAGGAGCCCGACCTGGAATTCTACGACGGAACCTATCTGCCCGACGGCCGTCTGCTTGCCGTGAGCAATATCGGTTACCAGGGCGTACCCTGTGTGAGTGGCAGCGATGCCGTCGGCAATCTGGTGCTCTACGACCCCGCTACGAAAAACCTGCGCCGCCTTTGCTTTGACCAGGATGCCAACTGGAATCCGGTGGTGATGAACAACGGCCGCGTGATGTATACCCGCTGGGAATATACCGACCTGACGCACTACTATTCGCGTATCGTCATGCACATGAATCCCGACGGAACGGAGAACAAGGCCCTTTACGGCAGTGGCTCCATGTTCCCCAACAGTACGTTCGACGTGCAGCCCATTCCCGGCAAGGGTTCGGCGTTTGTCGGCATCATTTCCGGTCACCATGGCATTGCGCGTTCCGGCCGTCTTCTTCTGTTCGACCCTGCCAAGGGACGTAAGGGCGTGCATGGCATCGTGCAGGAAATTCCTTATCACGACCGTCAGGTCAAGGAAGAAATCAAGGACCAGTTGGTCGACGGCGTTTGGCCGCAGTTCATCAAGCCCACGGCTCTCAATGACAAATATTTCCTCGTGGCTGCCAAGCTTTCTCCTGAGTCGTTGTGGGGCATCTATCTGGTCGATGTGTTCGACAATATGACTTGCATTGCCGAGGTGGAAGGCGAGGGCTTCATCAGTCCCGCGCTGGTGCGTCAGGTGCCCACACCGCCGGCCATCCCCGACCGCGTGAAGCTGGACGAGAAGGAAGCTACCTTCTTCATTCAGGACATTTATGAAGGCGAAGGTCTTCGCGGCATTCCGCGCGGAACGGTGAAGGAACTCCGTCTCCATGCTTACGAATATGCCTACGTGAAGACGATTTCCGACCACAACTGGCACGGCATCCAGTCGGGCTGGGACATCAAGCGCCTGCTCGGCACCGTGCCCGTGGAACCCGACGGCTCCGTCATCTTCAAGGCGCCGGCCAATACTCCCATTTCCATCCAGCCCATCGACAAGGACGGCGTGGCTGTGCAGTGGATGCGCAGCTGGGTAACCGGCCAGCCCGGCGAGGTCGTGTCGTGTGTGGGTTGCCACGAAGACCAGAATGAAATCCCCATCCCCAAGCGCGTCATGGCTTCGAAGAAGGCGCCTAGCCGTCTGACACCGCCCGAGGGAGGTGTGCGTTCCTTCACTTTCGACCTGGAAATCCAGCCCATTCTCGACCGTGCCTGCATTGCCTGCCACGACGGCGGAAAGGCCTTCGACCTGCGCGGCGGCAAGAAGGACCGCTACGGCTATGGCACGTCCTATCTCAACTTCCATCCCTACATCCACCGTCAGGGCGGTGAGGGCGACATGGTGGTGCTCCAGCCTTACGAGTATCATCCCAACACGAGCGAACTGGTGCGCATACTCAAGCGCGGCCACTATAATGTGCAGCTCACCGACAAGGAGTGGCGCACCCTCTACAACTGGATTGACTACAATGCACCCGACAAGGGATATTTCAAGGCCAATGTGCTCCACGACCTGCCCTACAAGGGATATGACCAGATAGCCCGCCGCAAGGAACTGACCGACAAATATGCCAACGGGGCCGGTGTGGACTGGAAGAAGGAACTCAGCGACTATGCCGAGAAACTCCGGCAGCAGGGCAAACCCGAACCCGTCATGCCCAAACCGCTCAAAAAGGTGAAACGGCGCGACCTCAAGGCCAAGAACTGGCCCTTCAGTGCTGAGGAAGCCCGTCGCAGACAGCAGGAATGCGGTGCCGACCGCAAGGTGGTGGAACTGGCTCCCGGCGTGCAGATGACCTTTGTGCGCATTCCAGCCGGTGAATTTGTGATGGGCAGCTACGACGGCCCGGCCGATACTTATCCCACCGCCCGCGTCAAGATAGACCGTCCCTTCTGGATGGCCGAACTGGAAACCACCAACGAGCAGTTCCAGGTGTTCTATCCCGAACACGACAGCCGCTATGTGGACCAGCAGTGGAAGGACCACGTCGTGCAGGGCTATCCTGCCAACCGTCCCGAGCAGCCTGTCATCCGTGTGAGCTATACCGATGCGATGGAGTTCTGCCGGAAGCTGAGCGAGAAGACCGGCCTGAAGGTGACGTTGCCCACCGAGGCACAGTGGGAGTGGGCTTGCCGTGGCGGTAGCGCCTCCGACTTCTGGTATGGCGACCTTCACGCCGATTTCGGAAAGAAGGACAATCTGGCCGACAAGACCACACTGCTTTTTGCTGTGGCCGGAGTAGACCCGCAGCCCATGAGCCCCAACCATCCGCTCTACAAGCATTACACCTATCTGCCCAAGGAGGAAAGCGTGGACGACGGTCAGCTGGTACAGGTGGGCGGCAAGGCCTATACGGCCAATCCGTTCGGACTCTATTGCATGCACGGCAACGTGGCCGAATGGACCCGCTCCGACTATGTGCCCTATCCTTATCGGGAAAAGCCCAAGGCCGAGGCTGAATACAAGGTGGTGCGCGGAGGTTCCTACATAGAACGGCCGAAGTTCTCCACTTCTTATTCCCGAAAAGGCTTCTATCCCTATCAGCGGGTGTTCAATGTGGGCTTCCGTGTGATTATAGAAGAATAAGATAAATAAAGGAGGACTGTCCTCCGGCGGCCGAAAGGACCGAAATTCATACCGCCGCCCCGTTCCAGCAACTTCAGGAACGGGGCGGCGGTCATTTTTTTCAGTCATCTTCCGCAGGTGTCATAGGGCCGTTGGGGCGGCAGGCGAGGACGGCGTCCGGCGGAAGGCATGGATTCCGGCCCGCCGGGCGCAGTCATGCCGCCGGCGCAATTACCGCAGTCCGCACTGTCCGGCGGCTTTGCTTCATTTGATGTCAATGGCCTCTCCCAGGAAGTGCGGCTGCTTGTTCACCATCATGTCGAGCACCAGTTTGACCCGTGCGAAGACCTCCCGTGTCTGCACCATCATGCCTTTGCCCTTCGCCACGTCCTTTGCATTGTAGCCCACGGCGTCCACCCCCTGCCACAAGGCCAGACAGACGGCCCGCTTGTTGTGAAACTCCTGCGAGATGACGGTGAACCTGCTGAGCCGGAACACCTTTTTGGCCCTGACCACGGAGTCCAGCGTCCGGAATCCGGCATAGTCCAGGTAAATGTGTTCGGCAGGGATGCCGCGCTTCACCAGGTCGCGTTTCATCATTTCCGGTTCGTTGTAGGTCCTGTGCCTGTTGTCGCCGCTGATGAGAATCCGGTCGATTTTCCCGGTGCAGTAGAGCCTTATGGTGGCTTCGATGCGGTTGTAGTAGTAGGGATTGGCCTTTCTGGTATAGGAACTGACCGGCGATGTGCCCAGCAGCAGGCCCACCCGGTTGTCCGGAAGATGCGTGGCGGCAGTAAAGGTCCTGCCGCGTGAAGCATATTCCACGTAGACATAGCAACCGGTCAGCAGGAGCAGAAATCCTGCCAGACAACAGATGCCGGTGATAGCCACCTTCTTGAAGATGCGCATCTTTTTCTTACGAGCCATAGACATCCCATTTTGGCCGGCAGAAGGGCAACAGGCCATGCCTGTCCTGTCCGGCAGTCAGAGCGGGGCAGAGTGCTGTCTCCGGCAGTCTTCCCCATTCTCCGGCCGGTTACCCAGTCCGGTTTACGCTGTGAATTTACAAAAAAAGACAGCTTCCCGTCTGTTTTGAGGAGAATTGTGTACAGCTTTTTGAAAAAACGGAAAATCTGCGGCAGATGATGCCCGACAGCCGGGGGATGTGCCGTTCAAAATCTTAGGGATGATTACAAAGGATATCAAAAATAATGCGTTATCTTTGTAAAAATATCGGGAAAATGCAAATAAACCGTAATGCCTTAACCGCATTTGCTTTTCAAATCCAGTCAGAACCGGAAACGTTTGTTGGGAATGACTGCTATTGCGGAAATGAAAAATGGGGGAAACGCAAACGAAATGAACTGATAAATACTTTCAAAATTTAGGGGTATGGAAAAGAACAGCATGGCGAAGTCCGTTCCCAATATTGCACCCGGTTGATTAAGACATTGGCAGAGCGGCTGACGCTTAAATACGGCAATACGTTCAGTAAGCGGAATTTGGACTACTTCCGTCAGTTTTATTTGTGTTTCAATGATTTGGAGATTGTGAACACGTGCGTTCACAATCTGTCTTGGTCGCATTTTCGTTCGATTATACAGGTTGCGGACCCTAAGGCCAGAGAATGGTATGCAAAAGAAGCATCGGAACAGATGTGGAGTGTGAGGACACTCAACCGTAATATCGGTACGCAATATTACGGTCGCCGTATGGCTTGTATAAGGGAGAGGCTGGCATTGCCACATCCCGATATTGAAGCCAGTGCCCCGTTGGAATACATAAAGAGTCCGGTAGTGGCCGAGTTTTTAGGCTTCCGTAAGGATTGTAAATATGATGAGAACCAGTTGGAACAAGCCTTGATAGACCATTTACAGCAATTTATAATGGAACTGGGACGCGGCTTTGCCTTTGTTGACCGGCAGAAACACATTTCAGCGGATACCGGTGATTTTTATATAGATCTCGTCTTCTATCATATCAAGCTCAAGCGTTATGTGCTGTTTGAATTGAAGACACATGCTTTGACACATGCAGATGTGGAGCAGCTGGACATGTATGTGCGGATGTATGATGACCTTGTAAAAGATGAGAGTGATAACCCCACCATAGGGATATTGCTTTGTACCGAAACCGATAAAGTGATGGCAAAATATTCCGTCCTTAATGGCAGCGAACAGCTATTTGCGGCCAAATATATGGCTTATATGCCGACAGAAGAAGAGCTAAGCCGAGAAATAGAACAGCAGAAGCGCTTCTTCTGGGAACAGCACGGAAAGGACGAATGGAGATAAATAATACAAAGGATATCGGTTAGCGGAATTAATTTAGCGCATATTTGACTCAGCCAATGGGACTCTCATTGTCAACCATGTTCAGAATATTAAAGAAATATCTACAATATGGTGTGGTTTTATGATGAGTATTCATCAGAAACGTTCATAGCAACAATAAGAATATATTTGAACACTGAATTTGTGCAGATGCCGTCTGCATCAATTGCAGTAAGCGACCATAAACAGGAAATACCTATAATTGTGCAGCCAAAAACTGCACAATTTGTCCAGCCGACAGTTGGACAAATGCCTAAAATATTGGAGTTAACGACCTTGACCAATCATATAGAAATTTTATGCCGCTGCAAAAGCAATGAAGAACGGTTGTTTTAACTCTATGCCAATAAAGAGCATTTGGTAAAACGAGAACTCCAACGTTGCATTTCCAATCAGACTTATACGGCTTTATTAGGAAGCAAGGACAATATGTCAAAGGGATTGCTGGAAAGATATCCTAATGCGCCAGTCATGTTCAAAGACACCCTGTTCGTAGATTTTTTCAATCTGCCGAAAAAGCATAGCTAAACAAAACTAAGGAACGGTTTGGTGGAACGCATGTCCTTTTCCATAGTCATAAAGGTCGGTTTTCCGAAAGTACTGAGTGTTTTTTCTAAAGTACCGATAGAAAATTCTAAAGTACTGACAGTTTTTTCTAAAGTACTGAGTGTTTTTCCGGCGTGACTATTGCCGGAGGCTGGCCGGGGGATGCTGTCCCGGAAGCGGCATTCAGATGCAGCGGGAGCCGCATTGCCCGGTTGGGGCGGTGCGGCTCCCGCTGTAGGAACACGAGGAAGAAGGGCCGGTGGGTTATGGGGCGGTATCGGCCGGAGGTGTGTCGGTCGGTGTTTCTCCGGTTGCCGCTTTTCCGGCGGTGGCCGCCGTTTCGTCGGGCTCCGTTGTGGCGGGGGTGTCGGCTTGCCGGGGAACTGCTGCCTTTTCGCCGGCGGTGCGGTCGGCCAGCTGCCTGGTGTTGTTGGCGATGGCGGCCAGGGCGCTGTAGAGTTCGGCGATGAGGCGGCCCGAGACGACAATCAGGAAGCCGATGATGGGGTAGATGAATATCATGGCGAAGCCGGTTTGCATGGGCAGGAGACCGAGCTCGTTCAGACCGAGGGATTCGCCGGAGGTAAAGAAGACGAAGAGCAATGACATCAGGCAGCCGCCTGCACCCATATAGAAGCCTGCCCATTCACCCAGGGTCTGGATGAAATGGGACACGGCCGGGATGGCCAGGAAATGGTGGTTTTCCTTCATGAGTTCCTGCACCTTTTTCCTTCGGTTCATCCACAGGCTGAAACTCATCAGTGCGAGGAAAATCAGCAGGATGAGGACCAGAATGGTGCAGAAAACGAGTGTGCCGGACATGTATCCGAAGGCTCCGCTGTTGATGAGCCTGACGAGTACGACGAACGGGAAGAGCAGGTTGAGGGCGGCAATGGCACCGTAGAGCACGGAGAAGGGCTGGCGATAGAAGGCGCCGCTGTCGATATATTTCCATATCGACTCGAAAAATGCAAACAGTTTGTCGTTCATAGCGGTGAAGATTGGTAAATGGTGAGAGAAAGGGGCCCTGTGGAGCTTTTGCCCGGCAGACGCGAAGCGGCCCTTTGCTTTCGTGTGCCGGGGCGGAACGGATGACGGCATGCAGCCCGGGCGGTGCCGGGGCTTTCGGCCGGCGGGCAGCCGGATTCCGCGTTCCACAAATTTATGAAAACTATCGGTAT
>ERZ791743.548-NODE-548-length-33374-cov-11.064648_pt1 | contig 33374 bp, 27 predicted proteins | sample MGYA00509952_ERZ791743 | MGnify/ENA primary metagenome ERZ791743 (study PRJEB30046, sample SAMN00792040) | human gut metagenome | study: EMG produced TPA metagenomics assembly of the A metagenome-wide association study of gut microbiota in type 2...
TTTCATTGTCATTTTTTCAAAATTGTCTGCAAAGCTACAAAATTTCGTGCGAATCTTGGCGGGAATATGAGCAAACTACTCTTCCAGGTTTGTGGAATGTGATTCAGCTTATGCTGTATATGCAAGGACAGCTATGTCTACCTTTTCCTAAAATCTGTAACATGGGTATATAGTCCGAGGATTTGTATACCATCCGGCATTCTGCCCTTTTCTATTTTTGTATCAGTTAATTGATAAGTAATATGATTGGAGAAGAAAATTATATGGAAGTTATCAGAAATTCAGAATTCGGGGGTGAACGCCCTTTGTTTGAGTCGCATAATCTGCGTTTGGAAAATGTAATAATCCGCGCCGGAGAATCGGCCATCAAGGAGTGTAGCAACATTGAGGCAGTAGATTGCCGTTTTGAAGGGAATTACCCTTTCTGGCATGTACACGGTTTTAAGATTGAACGTTGCTATTTCGATGTGGGAGGACGCTCGGCGTTATGGTATTCCGACCATCTGCAGATGAAGGATACCGTGATTGACGCTCCTAAAATGTTCCGCGAGATGAGTGAGATTGACATTGAAAACGTCACGATGAACGATGCCGATGAGGTATTCTGGCGTTGCAACGGCATCCGCATCAAGAACCTTAAGTTGCATGGAGGAACTTATCCCTTCATGTTTAGCAATGACATTTATGTGGATGGACTGGAGAGTGACAGCAAGTATGTTTTCCAGTATGTGAAGAATGTGGAGATTCACAATGCCAGGATTACCACCAAAGATGCTTTTTGGGAAGTGGAGAATGTGACTATCTACGATTCAGAGCTTAACGGCGAATACCTTGGCTGGCACTCCAAAAACCTCCGTCTGGTGAACTGCCACATCACGGGCGAGCAGCCGCTTTGCTATGCACACGACCTTATACTGGAAAACTGTACGTTTGGCCCGGACTGCGACCGTGCCTTTGAGTACAGCACGCTGAATGCCGATATTCGCGGTGCCATAACCAACATTAAGAATCCTACATCGGGACGTATCGTAGCTGACGAGTACGGCTCGATAACCATTGATGAAAATATCAAGGCTCCCGCCGACTGTGAAATCCGGCTTAGAGATGAACGCACCTGCTTTACCAACTAAAATGTAAGGACCATGAAATACGACTTTGATACAATTATTTCCCGCCGGGGAACCAATTCCTACAAGTGGGACAGCCTGCCGGCGGATAAGGATATACTTCCCCTTTGGGTAGCCGATATGGATTTCCGTACGGCGCCGGCAATTACTGAAGCACTAACCAGACGTGTAGCGCACGGCATATTCGGGTATGTGCGTGTCCCCGATGAATACTATACGGCAGTAACCCGCTGGTTTGAAAGGCGCCATCACTGGACTTTCCGTAAAGAATGGATGATATACACTTCCGGAGTGGTTCCGGCCCTATCTGCTGTCATAAAGGCTCTGACAGAACCGGGTGACGGGGTGGTTGTGCAGACTCCTGTGTACAATTGCTTCTTCTCATCCATCCGTAACAACGGGTGCCGCGTTGTCACCAATCCTCTGATATACGAGGACGGTACCTACCATATCGACTTTGACGACCTGGAACGTAAAGTGAAAGAACCGGGCGTAAAGCTGTTGCTTTTGTGCAACCCGCATAATCCCGCAGGACGTGTATGGACCCGTGAGGAGCTGTGCCGGATAGGGGAGATTTGCCTGCGGAATAATGTGACCGTTCTATCGGACGAGATACATTGCGAACTTGTTTTCTCCGGGCATACCTATATACCGTATGCATCTGTCAGTGAGGAACATTCGTGGAATTCGGTTACCTGCGTATTACCCAGTAAATCCTTCAATATTGCAGGGTTGCAGATAGCCAGCATTATTGCCCGCGATGAGGCCGTGCGCCAGCGGATAGACCGCGCCATCAACATCAACGAGGTGTGCGATGTCAATCCTTTCGGGGTTGAGGCTACCATCGCCGCTTATAATGAAGGCGAGGACTGGCTTCTTGAGTTGCTGGACTATCTGAAGGCCAACTATGACTGTCTGTGTGCATTCTTCCGTACCCACCTGCCTGAAATACCCGTGACGAAGCTGGAAGGAACCTATCTGGTGTGGACAGACTGCAGGGCACTGCATCTGCCTTCCGATACCTTGCAGACCCGCCTGTTGGAAACCACCGGACTTTGGCTCAACAGCGGTACCATGTACGGAGCCGAAGGAGAAGGATTCTTGCGCTGGAACATTGCCTGTCCGCGTTCGGTATTACAGGATGCCCTGTCGCGCTTCAAGGGCTTTGTCGATGCCTTAACAACAGAAGGATGACCCGATGAAACGTAACTTACCTGAAACGGACACAAATGGAGCCTTACCGGAGCAATCCAAGGAGCATCTGGCTGCACAAAAGAAAACAGATGTGTTGCTTGACCTTATCCGTGACGGCCGTCCGATGACCTTGCGACAGCAGTTGCGCCTGACCGTAGGGCTCAGCGTTCCGGCCATTATAGCACAGCTGTCTTCCATCATCATGCAGTATATCGATGCAGCCATGGTGGGACGTATCGGTGCAGAGGCATCTGCTTCCATCGGACTGGTATCAACCACCACATGGCTTTTCTGGGGACTCTGCACGGCTGCCGCTACCGGCTTTTCCGTACAGGTAGCTCACAGAATCGGAGCAGGCGACCTGAAGGGAGCGCGTATGGTGCTGCAGCAGTCACTTGTTGGTACACTGGTCTTCAGTCTGTTGCTGGCCATATTGGGCACGAGCATCAGCTCTTCACTGCCGGCATGGCTGGGAGGCGATGTTTCTATCCGTCGGAATGCTTCCATTTATTTCTTCATATTTTCCATTTTTCTGCCCATACTGCAAATGATTTTTCTGGCAGGCGGTATGCTGCGCTGTAGTGGAAATATGCGCATTCCCAGTTTGTTGGGCGTCATCATGTGCGTGCTGGATGTGGTATTCAACTTTTTTCTGATTTTCCCGACACGCGGATGTAGCATAGCAGGCATGCAATTCACTATTCCGGGAGCCGGACTTGGCGTGAGCGGTGCTGCCTTGGGTACGGCTGCCGCAGAGACTGTCGTCGCCGGTGTGTTGCTCTGGTATCTGCTTACACGCTCAGAGAAACTGAGCTGCCACAGCCGGGAAAGCCGTTTCCGATTGAAAGCTGACACGTTCAGGAAAGCACTCCGTATCGGTTTCCCGATGGGAATAGAACATATAGTCATTTGCGGTGCCCAGATTCTGACGACTGTTATCGTAGCACCACTCGGAGTCTTTGCCATTGCAGCCAATTCTTTCGCCATTACGGCCGAAAGTCTTTGCTATATGCCCGGCTACGGAATTGCGGATGCGGCCACCACTCTTGTCGGCCAGAGCATCGGAGCCGGGCGGAAGAAGCTGACCCGCAGCTTTGCCCATATTACCGTACTGATGGGAATGGCCATCATGGGCGTAATGGGTATCCTTATGTATCTGTTTGCCCCTCAGATTATCGGGATGATGACTCCTGTGGAGGAAATCCGTCAGCTGGGGGTAATGGCTTTACGCATCGAAGCTTTTGCTGAGCCGATGTTTGCGGCCTCTATTGTTGCATACGGAGTCTTTGTCGGAGCAGCCGATACACTGATACCATGCCTGATGAACTTATTCAGCATCTGGGCTGTACGTCTGACTCTGGCTGCCTGGCTCGCCCCGACACTGGGACTGCAAGGCGTATGGATTGCCATGTGCGTAGAATTGTGTTTTCGTGGATTTATCTTCCTTGTACGTCTGAAACGTGGACGATGGCTGAAACACAATCGGATTGCTTCTTGCTATCGTAAACATGATGCTTAAGAAGGCTTGTCACCTTGCACATGGCATAGCTGACGTTGAAGGGTACGGTAACTGTTAATCCTGGCAAATGACTGTCATCGGCTATAGCTTCGCTTACCGCTCCATTGTTTACTACATTGTCCAGTCGTCTTTTATCCAGCTCGGAGAGGGCAAGGTTTTGGACAGAATGCCTTTCAGGAGTGGATTCTCTTTTTCAATCAGGCGCATGGCATTATCTATGGCTGTACCTGCTTCGGGAGTCTGTGCGGCTTCTGCCACTACAGTTCAGCGTGCTTCCTGCGGTACAAAGAAAAAGAATTTTTGTGGCATAGACGCAGATGTGATTGCTCCTATACAAAAATACCTCGACACGTAGCTGTCAAGGTCGCGACACGAACGTGACGAGACATCAGCACGAACGTGTTAAGACCTCGTCACGTACGTGTCGAGGTAAATTTAACTCTGCTTTTAGAAATGTGTGAAAAAACGTTTTGAAAATAATGGGGTTTACATTGAAATTCTATCGTTTTACGGTTAATAAAGTTACCGCGTTTTTTGAAGTTTTCTGGTGAGAAATTCAGATAATTCACCTACATTTGCTAAAATAAAAGCTTACATAAGATAGATTCATAATGGAAGATAAACGTAAACTATTGAATGATTTTCTGTCAGCATTCCCTTTGGAAACATTATCGGATATGCCATTGGAAAAATACACTAACCTGAATCGGTCAGATTCTTTTTGTTATTGGGTGGAAAGCCGAACATCTGAATTGGGCTCTATTTGGGGAGGTTCTTCCTATAAATTCGGAATATATAAATACAACGAACGGCCTAAAGGCGATGCCTCACATGTAATGTGTGATGACGTTTATGCATGGTACACAAAAAATGGAAATACAGCACAAGAAGCATACGAGTTTGTAAGAGGTGAGATTGTAAAGGTTGCCAGTCACGCGCGAAAAGGTGAGCTGGAGGAGATTGATAAGATTACCACTTTAGGAGAGGTATTCAAGTGGAAAATAGCATTTTTATACTCTAATGAACAATTGATACCTATCTATAATCGTTCCATGTTGGAAACTGTGGCAGCAGAGCTTGGTATGGATGAGCCAAAGAAAAAGAGCATTCCATTCATGCAACGCTATCTTTTGCAGAAAAAAGGGAATACGGATTTGTTTGCGTTTTATGAACAATTGCATCAGATGATTGACAAAATAAAAGCGAAATCATCAAGTGAAAGTGCGAATTCAGGTCAAAAATTTTGGATGTATGCCCCTGGGGAAAGTAACTCAAAATGGAGCCGGTGCCAGCATGATAATATTATCTGTATCGGTTGGGAAGAATTGGAAGATTTAAGTCAATATGATTCGCTTGAGCATGTCAGAGAACGAATGAAAGAGGTTTATGGAAAGCCTGATTCAAGTTTTAAGAATGATGGCCTTGCCGTATGGGAGTTCGTTCATGTTGTCAAGCCTGGGGATGTTATCTATGCAAAGTCTGGCATCAGTAAGATTGTAGGACGAGGTATAGTGAAGTCTGATTATGTATATGATGAGAGTTATGAGAACTTTCAAAATGTGCGCAAAGTGGAATGGACACACGTGGGTATATGGGATGCTCCTCACAATTCCGCTTTGAAAACATTGACCGATATAACCAAGTATCCTGAATATGTACAGAAAATGGAAGCATTATTTAATACCCCTTCTGAAAAACGATATTGGTGGTTGGTCGCCAATCCCAAGATATGGAGTATGAACGATTTGGCTGTAGGTTCTACAGTTGAGTACAATCTCTATAATGAAAATGGGAAACAGCGTCGTATTTTTCAGAATTTTTTAGATGCTAAGGTAGGAGATGCAGTAATTGGATATGAGTCTACTCCAGTGAAGCAGATTGTGGCATTGGCGGAAGTTTCAAAAGAGCAAAACGGAGAAACTATAGAGTTCGTGAAAAAGGAGGCTTTGAAGAACCCTGTGGATTTTGTGGCAATCAAAGCCATAGATGGATTAAAAGATATGCAGTTTCTTGGCAATCCACAGGGCTCATTCTTTTCGTTGACAGAGACCGAATACGAATTATTGCTTGATATAATCCGTGAAAGTAATGCAGCTCCTGTGGAAAAGCATGTTGAAACATATACTAAGGATAAATTCCTGAGTGAAGTTTTTATAGATGAAAATTCATATGATAGTCTTGTCGCATTGTTGAACTTGAAAAAAAATGTGATACTGCAGGGAGCACCAGGCGTAGGAAAAACTTTTACGGCCAAAAGGCTTGCTTATTCGATGCTTGGTTTCAAAGATGAAGAACAGGTTGAAATGGTGCAGTTCCATCAGAACTTTTCATACGAGGATTTTATAATGGGCTATAAGCCGACAGAAGATGGTGGCTTTGTGTTAAAACCGGGTATTTTCTATAGCTTCTGTAAAAAAGCAAAGAGCAATCCAGACAAGAAGTATTTTTTCATCATAGATGAAATTAACCGTGGTAATTTGAGTAAGATTTTTGGTGAGCTGCTCATGCTTATAGAGAACGGCTATAGGGGAAAGAATATCAAATTAGCTTATACGGGCGATGATTTTACCGTTCCTGAAAATGTATATATTATTGGCATGATGAATACTGCAGACCGCAGTCTGGCAATGATTGATTATGCTTTGCGCCGCCGCTTCAGCTTTTTTGAGATGGAACCCGGATTTTCGACAAATGGTTTCAGGCAATATCAGTCTAGTCTTCACAATGAGACCTTTGATAAGGTGATTGAAGCTATAGAGAACCTGAATAAGGTAATAGCTAATGATGATGCTTTAGGAGCTGGTTTTTGTATTGGTCACAGTTATTTTTGCAATCAGGAATCAGTCAGCAAAGAATGGCTGGAGAACGTGGTGAACTACGATATAGCGCCGATGCTGAAAGAATATTGGTTTGATGACCCGCAGAAAAGCAAAACGCAAATAGCCATGATTAAAAGTCTGCTATCATGATAATAGATAAAGGCATACCGATAAAGAACGTATATTACATGCTCACTTATGCTTTCAAGGAATTGAAACATAATAATTATGAGAGTATAATCGGAGAAGAGTTTAAGGATATTCACGACTTATTTGCGGAAATCCTTTCTTTGGGTATTGCTTATTTGCTGAAACAAGGGTTACATCGTCAATATGTCGCACAGGAAGATGAACTTCATACCTTACGAGGAAAGCTGTCTATCCAACGCACCATTAAGAAACGTATGTCAAGGGATACATGTTTAGTTTGTGAGTTCGATACGTTTTCAGAGAATAATGTGTTCAACCAGATTTTGAAATCATGTGTGTTTTTGTTGCTTAGGCATTCTGATGTATCAGTAGAGAGAAAAACGAAGCTGAGAAAACTGATGATTTATTTTGAAGCTGTGGATGAGATATCTCCTTCGTCGATACGCTGGAATATGTTACGCTATGACAGGAACTCGCGTACTTATCAAATGCTGCATAGTATATGTTATTTCTTGTTGCAGAGCAGATTGCTTACAACGGACGAAGGTGATGTGAAGATGGAGCGTTTTTCTGATGCACACATGAATCTGCTTTTTCAGCGGTTCATTATGGAGTTCTACAAAAGGAAACACCCGGAATATAGGCCTAAAGCCAAACAGATTAAATGGGACATATGTGAGAATGAAAGTGTGTCTATGGCAATGCTTCCGATTATGCAGACTGACATCACACTTACATTAGGTGAAAGGACATTGATTATTGATGCAAAATATTATGGCAGCACTGTCCAAGAAAATATGGGTAAAATCAGCATACATTCTCCCCATCTGTATCAGATACATGCATACGTCACAAACGAAGATAGGTTTCACACCGGGATGGTCGACGGATTATTGTTGTACGCAAAAACGTCAAGCGATATTCAGCCTGATGTACAATTCCGGAACTATGATGGCAATATCTTTATGGTAAAGACTCTGGATTTGTGCCAGGATTTCAAGAAAATAGAAGAACAACTTGAAAAAATGCCTGATTACATGTCAAGTAATTAGATATATCATCAGGCATTTTTGTTATTCGGCATCTTAGGTCGAGAATGTGTGTATTTTTTTCCCGATGCCATAATCCAGTCTCATTGTTCCCGGCCTATCACCATCAGCGAAAAGTAAGGAAACTTCTTCTCTTTAATAATTGCCGGATCTGAGGTGTAGAATTCATTTGTCCGGCTGATATTCTCAAAATAATGGAATTCGGCGTCCGGGTTTGAGTGGAGGTACTGAAGCACGGCCTCTGCACAAAGCGGCAGTTTCATGATGACGATGACATAGCCGGCATCTATCTTCTCGGCCAGCTCCTCGGCCGTAATGATTCCGGGCACTACCAGCAACCTTTCTTCCTGCTTGGCCAGGTGAATACCTGCCACGGGCCCTGCGGCAATAAACGCCGGAATACCCGCGACTCGTTTCACCGGCAGACCTTTGTTTTTGAGAAGTTCGTACAAGTACTGCACGGAAGCGTAAAAACCAGCATCACCCTCGGCTGCTACGGCTATCTGCTGGTGCTTGTGGCAACCGTCTTCTATCTCGTTTGCCAGGTTGTGGTAGACTTTCAGGGCTGCTTCTCTGTTTTTGCTCATCGGGAGCGCAAATGTCCTGATTTTCTCCTGGGCTATCCCCAACGCCAGTAAGGTGTTTGCCGCGTATGAAGTTTGTGTGCCTGCCGGAGTGAGGGTGGCAGGGCAGTATATGTACGACGCATTCTGTAAGGCCTTCAGTCCTTTTAAAGTAATAAGTTCAGGGTCGCCGGGACCTAATGATACAAACTGAATTTCGGGGTGAGATGGTTCCATGATAGAGTCAATATAACGTTTTATTTCTTTTGTGGTCGCTAAGATACTACCTTTTTTGTGAAAATGAAAAATCTGCCGTCGTGTAGCATATAAGAAAATATTTTCTACCTTTGTGGCGATATTGGTTCACAGCTTGGTAAAGCGTGATGAAAAGGGAATCAGGTGAAAGTCCTGAACAGACCCGCTGCTGTAAGTTTCGCATGATTTTCAGGAAATCTGTATGCCACTGTCTTTTAGCAAGATGGGAAGGCTCCTGGAAAGAAACAAGTCAGAAGACCTGCCAGTGTCTTAAATGGTTTTTTATGCTTTCGGGAAATAAAGTATGAAAACAACGAGCTAGACTTTTCTTTACCCATTCTGGATATACAGAATCCTCTTCTCTTTGTATTTGTATGTTTTTTCGCGGGCATAGCATGAGGATATGAAGATTTGAGGTATTATGAAACACCTGACGTTTGTTTTTATTTTCTTTCTAGCCGTTTTCGGCTTTTCTGACGCACTTGCACAGGGGCTTGCCATCCTTTCCGGGAAAATCACATCTTCCGACGGACATCCTGTAGCACAGGCTTCGCTGGCCATCGAGGGCACTTCTTATGGTACTTATTCGAATGACAACGGGAGTTATAGGCTTGAACTTCCCGAAGGGACGTATACCGTGGTCGCTTCTTTCATAGGGTATGAAAGCCAGAAAAAGTCTGTGAGGCTGACCGGGAAGAAGACGGTGGATTTCATCTTGAAGGAAGAGACGGTGGCCTTGAAGGATGTGGAAGTCTATGCCAAGAGCAAATCGCAGAAATTGCGTGAAGGGGCGTTTGCTGTCAATGCGCTGGATGTAAAGCCGGTCGTAAATTCATTGAGCAATCTGAATGAGCTGGTGAACCGTACGTCGGGTGTCAAGGTGCGTCAGGAAGGAGGCGTCGGGTCGGATTATGATTTGTCCATTAACGGAATGTCGGGCAATTCGGTCCGTTATTTTATCGACGGGGTGCCGCTGGAGACAAAAGGTTCCGAGGTGTCGCTGGCCAATCTGCCGGTCAATATCATCGACCACATAGAGATGTACAAGGGGGTGGTTCCGGCTTATTTGGGCTCTGACGCATTAGGCGGTGCCATCAATATCGTAACGAAGAAAGAAAAGAAGAACTACCTGGATATGTCTTACGGGATAGGTTCTTTCCATACACACAAGGCCGACCTGAACGCACAGATTGTGTTTCCCAAGAGCGGGGTGATAGTACGTCCCACCGTCGGGGTCAATTACTCGAAGAATGACTACACGATGAAAGGGGTAGAGGTGTGGGATGAAAGTGTGAGAAAGTATGTGCCGTCCAACCGCAAGCGTTTTCACGATGATTACTTTTCACTGCTGGCTCAGGTGGAGGTCGGGGTGACTGGAAAGCCCTGGGCGGATGATTTCTTTGTGACGGCTTCGTATTCGAAGGTGGACAAGGAGTTGCAGACGGGCTCTATTCAGACAAAGGTGTATGGCATGGCCGAGCGCAACGGGAGTGCTTATAATGTGTCGGCACAATATCGCAAGAAGGATTTCCTGCTGAAGGGGTTGCAGATGCACAGCATGCTTTCGCATACGTGGGACTATTCGCTCACGGTAGATACGGCATACCGGGTGTACGACTGGAATGGTGATTACATAGAAAGTTCCAGAAATGAAATTACCGGGCGCGAAAGGTCGTTGCGTCATTACAAGCGCCCTACTACGATGTTTCGTTCCAATTGGGATTATCGCTTTAATCCGAAGCACGCAGTCAATTTGAACTACCTGGTAAACAGAACGGGGAATGACCGGTATGATGAGGTGGACAGTAGCTTTGAGCCTTCTAATGATGTGGTGTGCAAGCATATTATCGGCCTTTCCTATCATCAGCAGCTGTGGCAGGACAAGATGGAGAACACGTTTTTTGTCAAGGATTACGTGAATCACCTGAACATCCGGCAGACGGACTTGTACTGGCAAACCGGCTCGGACAAGGTGAAGGGGGAAAGTACCGGGAATTACTGGGGCTATGGTGCGGGAACACGTGTGTCGTTTTGGGAGCCTCTTGCCTTGAAGGCTTCTTTCGAGCACAGTGTGCGTTTGCCTTTGGCGCGTGAGTTGCTGGGCAACGGTTCTACGATATATGCCAACACGGCACTGAATCCGGAGAAAAGTGACAATGTAAATCTGGGTGTGTTTGGTACATGGCATCCTGGAGCGGGACATGTGCTGTATTATGAAGTAAACGGTTTCATGCGTTTTGTAGATGACTATATTCAGGCTGTAGTGGCTGAAAAGGAGGGCATGATGCAGTATCAGAATGTGCCTGCGGTGCATATCAAGGGACTGGAAGGTGAGGTGCGTTACAGTTGGAAGCGGAACTTGCAGTGCATGGCCAATGTGAGCTGGCAGGACGCACGCGACCAGCGTAAATACAAGGAAGACGGAAAGCTTTCTGCCACTTACCTGAACCGGGTGCCTAACCGTCCGTGGCTGTTTGGAGCGGCGGAGGTGAACTATACGTTTCATGATGTCTGCCGGAAAAACAGCAGCCTGCGTCTGGAGACCTCTTATCAGTGGGTACACTGGTACTATCTGACATGGGAAGCGTATGGCGCGAAGGAAAGCAAGGCGCAGATTCCGGCCCAGCATGTGGTCAATGCGGGGGTGACTTATTCTTTGGAAAACGGAAGATACAATCTGTCGGTAAGCTGTGACAATATCTTCGACAGACTGGTGTACGACCACTACAAACTGCAGAAGCCGGGAAGGTCGTTCTTCCTGAAGTTTCGGGTTTTCCTGAACTGACCTGTATGTCAAGACGAAAAATAAAAACAGTATTAATATTAATCTTAAAATTATGTGTATGAAAAAAATGAAAGTTCCCTTCATGAGTTTCCTGAAAACGAGTGTGTTTGCTACCGCACTCTTTTCTTTTGTGGCATGTAGCAATGATACTCCGAACGGGGGCAGTGGAGAACCGGACCTTACCGGAAAAGTCCATTTTGATATTTTCATGTCGGTAGGTGAGCATGGAGGTATGGGCGGAGGAGAAAACACCATCGTGAAAAGTGTGGAATCGCTTACGGCCGATCAGCCGATGATCGATATTCAGGGTTCCGGAGTGGAACTGAATCCTTATACCATCGAGCTGATTTCAAAAGGGAAATATTATTATCAGGTTCCGAGCAAGCAGACCCGCTTTACCAAATTCCAGATTGTAAACAACAAGATAGAAATTGTGCAGGAGCAGCCTTTTGTGGTGAACTCGTATACTGAAAGAAAGTACACGCATGCGTGGCTGGACGACAAGACATTGCTTGTGATGGCAGCCAATGGGGATGCGGATAAAATCATCTGGACCAAACTGAATGCGGAGGATATGAGTATTCTGTCGGAAGGTACACTGGATCTGCCATTGCCTGCTGGTGCGGCTGTATTCACTACGACGGGTATTCTTACCTACAATGAAAAAGTCGGTAAGCTGTATTATTTCTATTATGGAAAGAATAAAGCTGGCAGAAAAGGGGTAGCTACTTCCAACTTCCTGACGGCTGTCATCAATCCTTCGGATATGAAAGTGGAAAGCAATAAGGTCAATGCCCTTGCCGCAGAAATGGCCGGCAGTTCTTACGGGCAGCTGTTGCAGGAATGCGTGACATACGATGAAGAAGGAAATCTTTACCTTGCTGCCTTTACAAAGAATGGTGAACTGGAAGAGGGCCGCCTGTTGCGTATCAATAAAGGCGAGTCTGATTTTGATGCTTCTTACAATGGTTATCCCAATGCGGACGGAAAGCTGTGTACGGTGCAGTACCTGGGCAATGGCAAGGCGCTGACGTATGCACGAAACCAGTCGGCCGATGCAGGAAGAGATACCTATAGCTTGTATTATTCAATCGTAGATCTGAAGACCGGAAAGAGAAGCCGTCTGGCATGCGACGGCAACGAAGTGGGTTACAGCAGCGGCCGTTTCTCTCAGCGCTCGGTAGTGCTAAACGGAAAGGCCTACATTGGTGTCAATACGGAGACAAGTACCTGTATCTATATTTATGACGTCGCTACAGGAGTGACCGAAAAAGGCGCGGATATAGCACAAGGTTATTATTTTGATGTCTTGAGAGTAGTAGAAAATTGATAAAATCGTTAACTTTGCAACTATAAAAAAGGTTATAGAATCAAAGTAAGATGACTGAAAACAAAATAATAGTAGCAGGCATAGGCCCGGGCTCCCCGGAGGATATTACTCCGGCGGTAGTCCGGGCTTTAATGACTTCTGACGTAGTAGTGGGATATAATTATTATTTCCAGTTTGTGCGTCAGTATTTGAAGGAGGGTGCAGAGTGCGTGGACACGGGTATGAAGCGCGAGCGCGACCGTGCCCGTCAGGCATTCGAACTGGCAGAACAAGGCAAGTGTGTATGTGTCATCAGTTCGGGCGACTCGGGCATCTACGGAATGGCTCCGCTGATTTATGAAATGAAGCGGGAGCGCAAGAGCGACGTCATCATAGAAGTGTTGCCGGGTATCAGTGCGTTTCAGAAGGCGGCTGCCAGGTTAGGAGCGCCGGTGGGCCATGATTTCTGCGTGATTTCCTTGTCCGACCTGCTCACCCCGTGGGAGAAGATTGAGAAGCGCATCCGGGCGGCGGCATCGGCCGATTTTGTGACGGCGGTCTACAACCCGAAGAGCGAAGGCCGGTACTGGCAATTGCATCGTCTGAAAGAGATTTTCATGCAGGAGCGTGAGGCGGATACTCCGGTGGGTTATGTCCGTCAGGCAGGGCGTAAGGAAGAGATGGTCTGCATCACGACACTGGCCGACTTTGACCCGGAGGAGGTGGACATGTTTACGGTTGTGCTGATAGGAAACTCGCAATCGTATGAATGGAACGGCCACCTGATTACTCCCCGCGGATATTATCAGCAGGAGAAACCGGATGCTGCAGGAATAGGTCAGGAGATTATGATGAACAGTTTCGCTACCATCGCCAAAGAACTGAAGAATCCGGACCTGCCACTCGGACATAAATGGGCCTTGCTGCATGCGATTCATACGACAGCCGATTTTGAGATGGAAAATCTGCTTTACAGCGACGAGAATGCCGTGGAGAGACTGCATGCCCTGTTGGTGGAAGGAAAAGTCTGTACCATTGTGACCGACGTGACCATGGCGGCATCGGGTATCCGGAAACGGGCGCTTGAACGGCTGGGGCTGGAGGTAAAGTGCTACCTGAACGACGAGAGGGTGGCGCAGATGGCTTCGGAGAAAAAGATTACCCGTACGCAGGCAGGCATCCGTCTGGCGGTAGAGGAACATCCGGATGCCTTGTTCGTATTTGGCAATGCGCCTACGGCCTTGATGGAGCTGTGTTCTCTGATGAGAAAGCAAAAGGCACATCCGGGAGGAATTATCGCGGCACCGGTGGGCTTTGTGCATGTGTGTGAAAGCAAGTACATGGTAAAAACCTTTAAGGAGGTGCCTAAACTGATTATTGAAGGCCGGAAGGGGGGAAGTAACCTGGCGGCTACTTTGGTGAATGCCATCATGACCTTGGATGATGCGGAATCTGTTAAACCGGGACGAGATGTGTAAGCAGTCATTTCATATTATCGGCATCAGCGATAGCGCCGAGATTTACTTTTCTCCTCAGGTGCAGGAGGTCATCTCTAAGGGAAAGGTATTTTCGGGGGGTGTACGCCATCATCAGTTAGTGGAGCGTTTCCTGCCCGAAGGAGCGGTGTGGATAGACATTACCGTGCCTTTGGAGAAGGTGTTTCAGCAATATGCCGCGTACCGTGAGATTGTAGTGTTTGCTTCCGGTGACCCGCTGTTCTTCGGCTTTGCCAATACGGTACAGCGTGTGTTGCCCGATAGCTGCATCCGGGTGTATCCCACGTTCAACTCGTTGCAGATGCTGGCTCATCGCTTGCTGTTGCCCTATCAGGATATGCGGATGGTATCGCTTACAGGCCGTCCGTGGAAGGCGTTTGATGCGGCCCTTATCCGTGGGGAGGGGATGCTTGGCGTACTGACTGACAAGGTGAAGACTCCGGCGGCCATCGCTGCCCGTATGCATGCATACGGATACGACAACTATCGCTTGTATGTGGGAGAGGCTTTGGGTAATACTGCGGACGAACGGGTACGGGAATTTACCGTGGAAGAAGCCATGAACTCCGAATTTACGTCACCCAACTGCATGATTCTTCTGCGTACGGAGTTGCGTCGTCGCCCGCTCGGACTGAACGAGTCGGAATTCCACCTGCTGAACGGGCGTGTCAATATGATTACGAAAAGGCCCGTACGCTTGCAAACCTTGAGCATGCTGGATTTGCAGACCCGCACGGTGTTGTGGGACATCGGCAGTTGTACCGGTTCCGTATCCATCGAGGCGAAAAGTGTGTATCCCGACCTGGATGTGGTAGCATTCGAACGGCGTCCGGAGGGAGAAGAATTGTTGCGGGCAAACAGTGTCAGGTGGGGCACTCCTGGAATACGCTTTGTGGGCGGAGATTTCATGGAACTGCCTTTAGCGGACCTCCCGCGTCCGGATGCCGTGTTCATTGGCGGACATGGCGGACGGCTGTCGGAATTGCTGAAGCGGGTAGACGAGGTATTGCTTCCGGGGGGAGTGATTGTGTTCAATTCAGTAAGTGAGGACAGTTTGCAGCAGTTTTACGAGGGAATCGCTCAGGTAGGACGTCAGGTGACCGAACGTATCCGGCTTGTGGTGGATGCCCATAATCCAATTGAAATATTGAAAGCAGAATGAAAGAGAAAACAGCCATTATATTGATATCTTCTCAGGCATTGCCGATGGCGCAGTTGCTGCAGAAGGAGTTGGGAGATTGTACCATTTTTTCACAAAAAGCACTCGACGGATGTACGCAGGTGGAATCATACGGTGATTTCGTGGCAACTTCGTTTGCGGCATACGACCGTTTCCTGTTTATCGGTGCCATGGGCATCTGTGTGCGTTGCATTGCTCCCTGTGTGTCGAGCAAATATGCCGACCCTGCCGTGGTATGCATGGACAGCACCGGACAATTTGTGGTTCCAGTATTGTCTGGGCATGTAGGAGGGGCCAACGAGTGGGCGAAGCAGATTTCGTCGATTATCGGGGCTCAGGCCGTCATTACCACCCAGAGCGACTGCAACGGGGTGTGGGCACTGGATTTGCTGGCTTCTAAGTTCGGATGGCAGACCGCTTGCACGCACGAGGAAATGAACCGTGCGATTGCCCGTTTTGTAAACCAGGAAAGAGTGGCCTTGCTGTTGGACATAAAGGACAAGGGTACGGCCTGGCTGGAACGCACGCTTCCGCCGTATGTCAAAGTGTATTATCATTATGAGGATATTCCTTTCGAAGAGACAGATTTGCTGATAGCCGTCACTCCTTATGAGTACGAAGCACCAGCACAGGCGTTGTATTATCGTCCGCAGGTGTTGCATCTAGGAGTGGGCTGTAAGAAACAGTGTGTGCCCGACGGGGTTGCTGAGTACATCGAAGATTCCCTGAAAGCGCATCATCTTTCTCCGTTGTCACTGACTACTATCAGTACAATAGCGCTGAAGAAGGACGAACCGTTGCTGAAGGCCTTGCAGGATAAATGGCCGCAGACGAAGGTTTGCATCTATTCTTCGGAAGAACTGAGCGGCATGGAGATTCCTAACCCGTCGCAGAAGGTCTATGAAGTGACCGGTGTGTATGGAGTGGCCGAAAGTGCGGCATGCAAGAGCAGCAGTTGCGGAAAATGGCTGGTTGAGAAACAGAAGGGCGAGCTGATACCTGGTTCGCATTTCACCTTTGCCGTGACGCTGGAGGCAAATGCGGTACGTGGAGGACACATTGAAATTGTAGGAGCCGGACCGGGTGACCCAGAACTGATTTCCGTGCGTGGCAAGCAGATGCTTGAAAAGGCCGACCTGGTGCTGTATGCCGGCAGTCTCGTGCCGCGTGAACTGACCTATTATGCAAAGGAAGGGGCGGTGGTACGCAGTTCGGCTCACATGGATTTGCAGGAACAGTTTGCCCTGATGAAAGAGTTCTACGACAAGGGACTGTTCGTGGTCCGTCTTCATACAGGCGATCCGTGTATCTATGGAGCCATCCAGGAACAGATGGCCTTCTTCGATGCTTACGGCATGAGCTATCACATCACGCCGGGAATCTCTTCTTTCCAGGCTGCCGCTGCCGCTTTGCGTTCGCAGTTTACCATACCGGAAAAAGTGCAGAGCATTATCCTGACCCGTGGAGAGGGAAGAACCCCTATGCCGGAGAAAGAGCAGTTGCACAAGCTGGCCCAGTCACAAAGTACCATGTGTATCTACCTGAGTGCTTCCATTGTGGAGGATGTGCAGCGCGAATTGCTGCAGGTCTATCCGCCGGAGACTCCTGTGGCTGCCTGCTACAAACTGACATGGAAGGAAGAAAAGATATACCGAGGCGTACTGAAGGATTTGGCACGTATCGTACGTGAAAACAATCTGACACTGACTACTCTGTTGGTAGTGGGAGAAGCGATAGATAACCGCAAAGGGCTCTCGCGTTTGTATGCTTCTGATTTTAAACATTTGTTCCGCCCATGATACTGGTATTAGGTGGAACCACAGAAGGTCGTCTGGCTGTGAAGGTGCTGGACGAATCGGGCAAGCCTTATTTCTACTCTACACGCGGAGAGTGGCAGCAGGTGTGTTGTCGTCACGGACAGCGTGTGACTGGGGGGATGGATGCGGAAAAGATGGAAGACTTCTGCCGTTCCCAGGGCATACGCCTGTTGGTTGATGCGGCCCATCCTTTTGCCGTCCAGTTGCATGAGACCGTGGAGCAGGTCAGCCGGAAGCTTCATCTGGATGTGGTCCGCTTTGAGCGTATCTATCCTGTGCGGACGGATGAAGTCATCTGGTGTAAGGACTATCAGGAGGCTGTCCGTCGGCTGAAGGAAGACGGCATTTCCCGCCTGCTGGCACTGACGGGTGTGCAGACCATCGGTAAACTGCGCGATTTCTGGGCCGATGACACCTTACGGCCGGAATGTTGGTTCCGTATCCTTGATAGGGAAGAATCTGTTTCGCTGGCTCTGCGCCAGGGCTTCGACGTAAGCCGCCTGGTATTCTACCATGAGGACGCACCGGAGACGGAACTCCTGGAGAAATTGAAGCCGCAAGCCATCTTGACCAAGGAAAGCGGAGAAAGCGGAGGGTTTATCGAAAAAATGGAGGCAGCCCGACGGCTGGGTGTTGCGGTCTATGCGGTTTGTCGCCCGGCACTGCCAGCTAGTTTCATCACAGTGACAGGCATACACGGACTGCGTAAAGCCATTGAACGCTTGCTGCCCGATTTTTATCCTTTGCGCAGCGGCTATACGACCGGGGCTTGTGCCACGGCTGCGGCCAAGGCTGCCTTAATCAGGTTACTCACCGGTGAGTCTCTTTCAGAGGTACGCTTTCATATTCCCGACGGGGAAGAGTTATCCTTGCCGGTCAAGTCGGTCTGGCAGGAAGAGGATGCATCGGCCATGGCTGCCGTGGTGAAAGATGCGGGCGACGACCCCGATGTGACCAATCGTAGCGTGATAGAGGCAAAGGTTTCTTTTTCTACACAACCCGGCATTCATTTCCTGCAGGGAAGAGGAGTAGGGAAAGTCACTCTTCCGGGGCTGGGACTTCCGGTGGGAGAACCTGCCATCAATCCGGCACCCCGGCAGATGATTGTCCGGGAACTGTCGGCACTGTACGACGGGGGACTGGATGTCACGATTTCCGTGCCGGGAGGAGAGGAGCTTGCTCTTCGTACGTTCAACCCCAAACTGGGCATTGTAGGAGGGATTTCCATCATCGGGACTTCAGGCATTGTACGGCCCTTTTCTTCCGAGGCTTTTGTGGAAGCCATTCGTCGGGAGGTGGAAGTCTGCCAGGCAATCGGAGCCAGCCGGCTGGTCATCAACTCCGGGGCAAAAAGCGAGAAATTCGTGAAGCGTGAGTATCCGGACTTACCCCCGCAGGCGTTTGTGCATTACGGGAATTATATCGGTGACACGCTGAAGATTGCGGACGACCTGCATATTGGTAAAGTGACGATGGGCATCATGCTGGGGAAAGCGGTGAAACTGGCCGAAGGGCATCTGAATACCTACAGCAAGCAGGTGGTGATGAATAAGCAGTTCCTCATGGAGTTGGCTCGCGACTGCGGCTGTTCTCCCGAAGCACAGAAGGTAATTTCGGACATGACTCTGGCAAGAGAGTTGTGGAAAGGACTTCCGGAACCGGATGCAGTTCTTTTCTTTCCTGCACTTCTCAATTTGTGTATGAAGCATTGCCTGTCCTTGCTCAGCCGGACAGAACTTACGTTGATGCTGATAGACGAGGAGGGACACATTACCTGCCGTTTAACGGGGCAGGGCGGCAAGCAACTGGTGCACTGACTGCAATAACTCTTCGATGGTGAACGCCTGTACAGTCTGTCCGTTGGCAGGATGGAGCAGGAAAGACGTGTCGGTGACCTCTATGTGCCAGTCGGATTCGTGCGCTTTGTTTCCGTCAATTCCGTGTCGGGCAAGCGCCTTCTGTACCATGGTGTACCGGTATCCCTCTCCGAGGAGACATACGGAAACCGTAGCCTGTTTGGCGATACGGAACAGCCCGCTCTCCATGTCAAACCGGATACCTTTTCGCAAGAAGAAATGGCTGAGACTGCCATCCAGCGACAAATCTTCCGGGGTACCGGTTCTCACACCGTTCTCCTTGTTCATCAGCCAGACTTTATCGGCAATCTGCAGTGCCAGTTCCAGGTCATGAGTAGACAGGAAGATGGTGCGGTTGCTGGTATGCGACAAGCGGTGCAACAGTTGCATAATTTCTACCTTGCTCGGGAAGTCGAGAAAGGCAGTCGGTTCATCCAGAAAAATAATATCCGTTTGCTGAGCCAGTGCCTTTGCAATCATGGCTTTCTGTCTCTCACCGTCGCTCAACTGATGCACCATCTGGTATCTCAAGTGCTCAATGTTGACCAGCTTGATGGAGTCGTTAATCACCTCCTTGTCGTGCTTGCCCAGCCGTCCCCAGAATCCGGTGTAGGGACTTCTTCCCATGCCTACCAGTTCTTCCACGGTCATGTTTCTCAATTCGCATTTCTCCGTCAGCACCACGCCAATGATAGTGGCCAGTTCCTTGTCGGAATACGCCGACAACGGCCTTTCCCTGACGATTATTTTGCCTTCCAGTGGAGCCTGAAACCCGGACAAGGTACGGAGCAGCGTGGATTTTCCGATACCGTTTGCTCCTAACAGGCAGGTCAGTTCGCCGCTTTTGATGGTCGCATTGATGTCGGAGGCCACCACCTTCCGGTTTCCCCTTTCCTTGTATCCGATTGTGAGATGATTGATTTGTATGTGATTCTTTTCCATCATTCGTTCATGTCATTGCGTCGTTTGTTGAACAAAACCGAGATTACCACCGGAGCCCCCACCAGTGCCGTTACAGAGTTGACGGGAAGCGCCCCTTCAAATCCTGGCATGCGCGCTATCAGGTTGCACACAAGGGCCATGGCTCCTCCCATCAGCAGGGAAGCAGGCATCAGGATGCGGTGGTCTGACGTGCGGAACAGGCTACGGCACAAATGAGGAACTGCCAGACCTAAAAATATAATCGGTCCGCAGTAGGCCGTGACGATGGCCACCAATACGCCGGAGCAGGTGATGACTTGCAATCTAGCCCTTCTGATGTTCAGTCCCAAGTTGCGCGCGTAGGCATCTCCCAACAATAGCAGGTTCAAGGTCTTCACCAGCAGGAACGAAAGCGGCAGGAGCACCAGCATAATCGAAACAAACAACGTCATCTGGTTGCCGGATACGCGGGCAAAGCTTCCCAATCCCCAGATAACGTAGGCCCGTATGTCTTCTTCCACACTGAAATATTTCAGTACCCCGATGACCGCATTGGCCACGTAGCCCACCATCACTCCGATAATCAGTAGCGTCACGTTTCCCTTCACTTTCTGCGAAACGAAGATGATGAGCGCCATGATGGACAGTGAACCGATAATCGCCGAAATGGTCAAGGCAATCTCACCCATGACCCCCACCTTGCTTAGAGCAACACCTCCGATGGTGCCCGACAGCAAGACCACGAAGGCCACGCCCATACTGGCACCCGAGCTGATTCCCAAGACAGATGGTCCGGCCAGCGGATTACGGAACACCGTTTGCATCTGCAGTCCGCTTACCGACAATCCGGCACCTGCCACCAGTGCCGTCAGTGCTTGCGGGATGCGGGATTTCCATACGATATTCTGCCATATCTCATTGCCGTTGTAATCTCCCCATAAGATATGCCATACATCCTTGAACGGAATCTGTATGGAACCCAAAAGGATGTTCAGCAGGAAGAACACGAAAATCAAAAGGGTGATAAGCAACAAATAAAATGTGACCGGACGTTTCATGCGACAGGGGAGTTATTGTTTTAACAGTTCATAATAGCGTGGGGTATGGTCGGGCAACAGCTGCGGGTGGAAAACCGCAATCAGGTCTGCCAGAACCACTTCCGGCTCCACCGGCATACTCTCATAGAACGGCTTCTGGCTCATGTTGCAGTAAATGACCTGCTTCTTCTTGAAAGCCTGGAAATCGGCATATCGGATGTCCTCAGTTTGCAGGGCTTGGTAAGAAAAATTCCCCTTGTAGCTGTTGACGATTCTCCAATAGTCCGCGTAAGCCGCCTGGCTGTACACCGTTTCAAAGTCCAGCGATACCCCTCCGGAACGCGTGTCATCTTTCAGGAAATAGTCGGCTCCTGCATCCTTGAACAGCTGGGCAAGAAAACTCTTTCCCCCCACGGCATACCAGTTGCCCCCACGAAGTTCACCGCTAAACACGACAGGCCGTTTCTTCACTTGCGAGGTCAGCTTCGTCAGCTCCAGATAGCGTTTCTCAATGTCAGCAAAGATGCGGTTTGCCTTCTCTTCTTTCCCAATCAGCAGTCCGACGAACTTAATCCATTCCGCCTGTCCCAAAGGAGTCATCTCCTTATATCCTAAGTGCGGAATAAGGGGAATACCCACCTCTGTCAGCGCATCATATCCTCCACGCTTGAACGGTGAAATCAAGATAATGTCGGGGTTGATACCCATGATGATTTCGTTGTCAAAATTGCCCTCGATGCCAATCTTGTGTGTCTTCCCTTCATCCAGCCTTTTCTGCATGTCGGCATTGAAAAGATGGCGGGTACTCGTAATGCCGACCACGGCATTCAGTTCTCCCAATTTGATAAAGTTGGAAAGTTGCAGGGAAGTCATGCAGATGGTGCTCTTGACAGGCGTCTCAATGACGGTATAACCTTGTGGCGCATCAGTTATTTTCAGCCCTTTCGGCTTCAGTACAAAGTGATAAGACTCTCCGCCTTCTTCCTTTTGCGGGTCTCTGATGTCCAGCAGACAATAGCCCTTCTCGGTGTAAGTCACTTGAAATCCTTTTGCGTATTTCGGAACAATACAGGCATTCATATCGGCGGCGGTGAAAGTGCTGTTTACATTCGCTTTATCATCTGCATTCGTTCTCTTTTTTCCTGTACAGCCAAACAAGAAGGGTATGCACAGACATACCCACCCAATTATATGCTTCATGGTCTATTTTTTGTGTGTTATTACTTTTTGCCATACCAACCGGTTGGGGAGTATGTAAAAAGTGTTTAATCTATTCCGTTTCAAACGAGAAACCGTATTGCAAAGTTAAAGGATATAATTAAAAACAAACGCTCTATAATTACTTTTTGTCATACTATAACAATCTATAGTATTGTCCGTTTTCGGGAAATGAGAAGATGACATTATCTTTGCGTGAGATTATTGTTTACGAATTTAATGTAATTATGAAAGTAAAATCGATTCTTGTTTCCTGCTATATCGCCCTGTGTGGCTTATTTTCGCCCATTTATGTCCATGCGGAAGGAAATTTTGTGCACGAAGATGTGATGCAGAATCTTCAGGAAGGCGATAAGATCGCGCTGCTGATGGTCCATTTCGGTACCACACACGATGATACCCGTGCCCTCACCATCGACGCCATCAACCGGAAAGCCAAGGCAGAATTTCCCCAGCTGGAGTTCCGCGAAGCCTATACCTCGCGTATCATCATGCGCCGGCTGGCCAAGCGCGGCGTGCGCAAGCTGAATCCGGTGGAAGCACTAGCCCAACTCAAAGCCGAAGGCTACACCCACGTGATTATCCAGTCGACCAACATCATTGACGGCATCGAGATGGAGTCACTCCGTAAGGATATAGACCAGATGCGCCCTTTGTTCAAGGAAATCCGTCTGGGCATGCCGTTGCTTTACACACCCGAAGACTATAAGCAGGTGATAGACTGTCTGGCAGAGAAGAGTCGGGAGAAAACCTTTACCATACTGGTGGGACATGGCACCTATACACCTGCCACTGCCCAGTATGCCATGCTGGATTACATGCTGCAAGCCAAAGGGCACTCCGATTTCGCTGTCGGTACGGTAGAAGGATATCCCACTTTCGATAATGCCGTCGACAGATTACAGGCGCAAAAGAAAATCAAGCAAGTGCAGCTGGTCCCCTTTATGTTTGTAGCCGGCGACCATGCCAAAAACGACATCGCAGTCGACATGAAAGAAGCCTTGGAAGAGAAAGGATACAAAGTCACCCCTTTGATGGAAGGATTGGGCGAGCAACCCGCCATCCAGCAGATTTACATCGACCATATCCGCTTTATCCTCAAGCACAGACAGATTGACATCGTAAAGAAAAAGAAAGACTTGGAAAATAAAGACTGAAAGCTTATGTCGTTAGTCAAACCTCAATTCTTGATTGGAGCTGCCGCCTCCGGAAGTGGCAAGACCACCTTTACAATGGGACTGCTGAGGGCACTCAAAAGAAAAGGTATGCACGTGCAACCCTTCAAGTGCGGCCCCGACTATATTGACGGAAAGTTTCATGCCATTGCTGCTGGCCGGGAATCTGTCAATCTGGACACCTGGATGGCCTCGGAGGCTCATGTGCGTGACGTGTATGCCCGGTATGCCAAAGACGCATCTGCCTGTGTGGTGGAAGGCGTGATGGGCCTGTTCGACGGATACGACCGGATGAAAGGAAGCAGTGCCGAGATTGCCTCCCTGCTGAATCTGCCCGTCGTAGTCATCCTCAATGCCCGTTCTTCAGCCTATACCGTCGCCGCAATCTTGTATGGGTTGAAGCATTTTTCTCCCAAGGTGGAGGTAGCAGGAGTCATCTTCAATCAGGTAGGTTCTCCTTCGCATTATTCGTACCTGAAAGACGCCTGTGCCGATGTGGGCGTGGCCGACTTAGGCTATCTGCCCAAGATGCCGGATATAGAAGTCCCCTCCCGTCATTTGGGACTGACCATCGGCAAGGAATCAGAAATCGATGCCTTGTCCGAAAGGGTAGCAGACGGGATTGAGCAGTATGTGAATGTGGAACGTCTGTTAGAGATTGCCGCACGTCCGCTGGATATGCACGATACCCATCCGGTTTCACCGATTATCACCTCCGACGGACTTCACCGGCCCCTCATTGCCGTGGCTCAGGATGCCGCATTCAATTTCCTTTATAAAGAAAACCTGGACGTTCTTTTCCGGAAAGCGGATGTGGTGACCTTCAGTCCACTGTCAGGCGACGAACTGCCCCAGGCCAATTACGTGTATCTGCCGGGCGGCTATCCGGAGTTTTTTACCGAAGCACTGAGCCGTAATGAAAGGTTAGGGGCGCAGTTGAGGGACTTCGCTGAACACGGCGGGCGACTTTTTGCCGAGTGTGGAGGAATGATGTATCTGTGCCGGAAACTGATTTCGCGAGAAGGCGACTCCTATCCGATGGCAGGCGTGTTGCCTTTGGAGTGTACGCTGGAAAAAATGCGACTGCATTTAGGATACCGTACGGCACAGTATCGCGGAATGCAACTCAAAGGACATGAGTTTCATTATTCGTCGGTGATACAGCCCGATTTGCTGCCCTCCGAAGTGAGCCAGTACAACGTGAAAGGGGCGCTTGTGGATACTCCTTTATACCGTTATAAAAACGTAATTGCCGGATACACGCACTGGTACTGGGGAGAGAATGACTTTTTTAAATTGTGGGACTAAAATACACATCGAATTATGCGAAAAATATATACTCGGACCGGAGACGAGGGCACGACCGGTATTCATGGAGGTACACGCGTGCCCAAGGATGACATTCGCATCGAAGCAAATGGTTGCCTGGATGAACTGAATGCCTTGCTGGGTATCATCCGGAGCCTGTTGCCGGAAAAAGACGAGTGGCAGCACAAGCTTTATTTCATACAGCGCAACCTGATGGTCGTGATGAGTCACGTGGCCACCCCCTCTGCTCTCAGGGAACAGAACCCGAACGAGCTTCCGCAAGATTTGGGCAAGTTTTGTGAGGAGTGGATGGATGAGATGATGTCGCAGCTTGAAGATAACGGCTACTTTATTCTACCGGGAGGCACCCCGCTGTCTGCCCAGTTGCAGTACGCTCGGGCCGTGGCACGCCGGGCCGAACGACGGCTGTGGACGCTCCACCGCAAGGACGCTTTGCCGCAGGAGATTCTCCGGTTTGTGAATCGCCTGTCGGACTTGCTTTTCGTGATGGCCCGCTTTGAGATGCAGCGGCAGCAATGGCCGGAAGAAAAGTGGCAAAGTTTTGCTTACAAACGGAAGGTGAGGAGAGAGGTGTAGGGTTTTATGGGAAACGCTTCTTGGTAATTTCTGGAACGCTTATACGAAAATACCTCGACACGTAGCTGTCAACATCTCGACACGTACGTGACGAGACATCCGCACGAACGTGTCAAGACCTCGTCACGTTCGTGTCGAGGTAAATTTAACTCTATTTTTCAGAGAAAACGCATCAATCTCCGATATTAAGAAAGTTAATAGTTTCCAGAATAAGTTTCTCCATGAAATTCTCATCCCATCCTGCCATCAGTCTTTTTCTTCCTATCGGTATTTTCTTTTCATTCCTCTTAAGCACTGCAGTAACCATTTTCGTTATAATAGAATAGTTTATAGCCGAGTTCATTTTCTTTTTACTGTCATCTTCCCTGAATTCCACATCAAGCATCCTGTGAAGTCCATTTTCCACCTGCCAGTGATTCCTCTTATGCATAATCAGACTTGCGGCATCTTTTCCTAGAGAGGTGATAAAGTATTGTGTATCTTTTGTTTCCTCTCCGGTTTTCTTGTTCTTGCGTATGGTGTTGAATACTCCGAAAGTCTTTATTCCCGCCCATTTCCTGTACATGCTTCCCAGCATGTATTTTTCCTGAACGGTAAAACAGCTTCTGGTTACGGTATATCCGTGAGCCTTTTCATCAACTATGGTAACATCATCATTACGGTTCTCTCTCTTTTTGAGCATATTCCAGCCGACAATCTCCTCTATCTCCTTGCGCAAAAGAAGCTGCTTGTCCTTGACTATAAGAAGATAATCAGCTCCTTTTCTGAAAATCGCCTCCGCTATTTCCTTCTGTGTACCCATGGCGTCCATTGTTATAAGGTCCCCTTTACCAATTGACAACGATTCTATCAGTGCCTTGTCAGCTGTAATCTCATTGCTTTTTGCCGGTACACGTTCCTGTCCGAGAGAAACCTCATTGGTCACATCGTATGCACTTACAATGTGTACGCTGGCCTTGCCGCCATCATTGTCGGCATTGTTGATTTCATTTACAATACATGACAGAATAGAAAGATTTTCCTTGCCCGCGGAGCGCATTCTTTTCCCGTCAATGGCGATATGCCTTTTTATTGATGTGGAAGAATCCGTATCCGAGACGTTTGAGTCGGAAAAGCAGCAGGCCCACTCCCTGTACAGACTTTCAAGCTTGTCTGGATTTATGATGCTGAAAAAACGCCTGAAGGTATCATGGGAAGGGGTTGATTCAAGCCCCGGGATGAAGCTCCTGAAGAAATCGATCTTTATCTTTCCAATAATCTGCTATTTCATTCCATGTCTGGCACTTGGCAAATACCCCAGCAAGAGTTATTAAAAAAATAGTAGAGGTAGAATGTTGGACCATACCTTGTACACGTGTATCCAAAGGCTCCATGGCCTTTGCCAAATTATCCATAATCAAGAATTTCTTTGATATTGAATCCATATTTTTATCTGTTTTTTATTATAAAGATAAGGAAAAATACAGATATATAAAAATATAATAGATTAATAATCAATGCTATATAAATATTAAAAAGCTAAATGCTGTTAAAGAAATTTTGATGCGTTTTCTCTGCTCTATTTTTACATAAATGTACGAGGGCGCTTGATTATAGTTGATAGTTTGCTTTACATTTTTGCTGGGGTGTTATTGAAAAAGTTCGTGGGGGCTGAGTATCTCCTTTTTCTAAGGAGAGTGTAAACAGGGAGTATTTTTATTGCAATGAGGAGGGAAAGGAGAAAACTTTACTTGCCGATGCAGAAACAGGACGTCTGTTAGGTCTATCTCGCCAAGCTATCTATACCATGGTAAAGGCAGGTCACCTTAAAGCGTCTAAAATTAGCAGTAGGCTTTCATTTATCAGGAGGACTGATATTGATGCTATGCTTCAAAATAAGCCTTATCAATATCGAATGCCCAAAGATACAATCCCTATCACAGACTTCTATACCACCAATGAGATTAAAGAGAAATTCGGTGTCAAAGATTCCTGGATATTTCATATAGCTAAAGAGCATAATATACCCCGGACATTTAACCGTGGGAAAACCTATTGGAGCAAAAAGCATATTGATGACTACTTTGCAAAGAAAGCTCCCGATCCTGAAATCAAGGAATGGTACAGCACGCAAGACATGCAAGAGAAGTTCGGCATGACGCTGACGGCCATCTATTCTTTTGTATCAAAGAATGCCATTCCTAAAAAGAAAGTCGGCATTATGGTGTACTACTCCAAGAAGCATGTGGATATTGCTAAAGGTCTCATAGCTCCCGAAGAGCCCAAATACTACACCATTGCCGAAGCGATGGAGCGATTCAATCTGACACGAGACCAACTCTACCATTATGTGAAATACCATAATATTCCCCGTGTCAAGGTCGGTAAATATACCAAGATCCTGCGAGCAGAGTTGGACAAGTTCTTTGAGCCTCCAAAGATAGAATGAGGCAAAAGTTATTTTCCGGTGATAAATACCACCATTAGAACACCTATTTTATTTGCAACAAAAACAAGTATTAATCAAAAAACAATATAGCTATGACACTTACATGCACCAACGTAACACTGAGACAAAAACCATTGCGTAACGACCGCATATCTCTTTATCTGGATTATTACCCTGCCATCCGCAATCCTTACACGATGAAGATGAGCCGCCGGGAATTCCTCGGCATCTACATTTATGCCAAGCCCAAGAACGAGCAGCAAAGAATGTTCAATCAGGATATGCTGAACAAGGCAGAGGCAATCCGCTGTATCCGTGTCCAGTCGCTTATCAATGAAGAATTCGGGTTCCTGGATAAGAACAAACAAAAGGTAGATTTCCTCGCCTATTTCCGGACTAAAGCACGAGAAAAGTACGAGAAATGGGATTGCGTTTACAACCACTTCGAGAAATTTGTCGGTGGCAAATGCACCTTTGGTGATGTCACCGTGGAACTGTGTGAGAAGTTCAGGGATTACCTGCTCAAATGCAAACAGATCAATCATCCCAATGCTTACATCTCACGAAATTCGGCAGCCGGCTATTATTCAACTTTCCGAGCCTTGTTGAAAATAGCCTATAAAGAGAAGATGCTGCGTGAGAACTTGAACGACTTTCTGGAAAAGATTGAATGGAAAGAGGTCAAGAAAGAGTATCTGACACTTGATGAAGTCAAAAAACTAGCGGCTACGCCATGCAAGATTCCAGTCTTAAAACAAGCCTCCCTGTTTGCCTGCATGACAGGCCTACGTATCAGTGATATTCTAAAGCTGGACTGGTGTGATTTTGAAGTCGGCCCGGATCAAGGTTACTATATCCGTATCTGCACCGAAAAGACAGAAACCGAGGCTACACTCCCCATCAGTCAGGAGGCTCTGGAACTGTGTGGCGAATGGGGCACCGGAAAAGTCTTCAAAGGTTTAACCCGATCCATGACTCATCATCCTCTGAAACAATGGATTGCCGAAGCCGGAATCAGAAAACACATAACTTTCCACTGCTTTAGGCACTCGTATGCGGTCATCCAAATCTCTTTAGGTACAGACATTTACACAGTATCGAAGATGCTGACGCATAAGAATGTCACCACTACTCAAATCTATGCTGATTTGGTTAACTCCAAGAAGCGAGAGACGGCTAATAAGATTTCGTTGAAGTAATTCTATATTATCAATGGGGAATTCTGATTTCTCAGAGTTCCCTATTCATTTATTATTTCTCATCTTCCACAGTAATTTTAGGTAAACCAAGTCTTATTCGAACAATATTTAAAGCTAAAATATCTATAAGCTGAAAATATAATTCAGCCTCTTGATTTGTTAATGCAGGATGAGATGATTGAGGTGACGCATTATAATGCCTTGTTTCTTTTCTTGAATTAGCAATTCCCATTAAATCTTTTATTGTTGTATCTCCAAAGAAAGGAATTAGCTCAGGAAAAGTTTCTTTAATTCGTCTATCAAGTCTATGCTTTAATGGATATAACCAATTAATCATGTCAATTAGTTTCCCCATAATTAGATAACACGCTCTTTCGTCGGATTCAACAGCACTATTATGCACTGCTATTAAATCTTTAATTTCTTCATCTAAAGAATCATAATTATTAAGAGCAATATGTAATTCATCCAAAATAGAGGTTTTCATATTTCCATTAGTAGGAATAGGAACAGCCCGTGCAAATGAAGGAAGCGTTTCCATTAAATATGTATCAATTTCATCAATATTAGCATCCCAACCTTTAGGTATCTCTCTAAAGTCTACAGCTCTAATCCTTTTGTGAAATATCTGATTATGAGGGGAATTTAAAGATATTCCTAAGACATATTTAAGCAACATCGTTAGCTTTTCCACAAAACCTGATGTCAAAATTGAATCATATGTTAAGTCATTATAATCTTTGATAGTTTCTTTTGTAGAAACTATAATACGATATTCATAACCAAATTTTAATTCCCTGTAATCATCTGATATGATCCATTTATCATATTCAAAAGAATTATGCTCATATTCATCAATATGAATCGGCATAGGTTTACTTTTATAGACTATATGCATATTACAAAATTGATTTACAAGCAAATATACACATTTAATATTGATAGCTACTACAATCTTATTATTTTCTAAAAGATTAAATTCAAAATAATAGATTACATAATAAAGCCGAATTTAATTCATAGTTATTAAACTCTTAACTAGGAAAAAAGCTACATATCGAGGACAAATGCTGCCACTTTCTTGGATTTATAACATGGTATCTATTAAATGACATATATTTGCGCACAAACAATTAGCAAATATCACTATGAATCAGAAAAGTATAGAACATATAGCACTATATTCCCTTGTATTGGTAGGTACTCTTGTCGTTGGCGTTTTAGCTCGGCAGTTTGTTTTATCCAAAGGTATTGACGATTTCAGTAGTAGTGTTGCATTTTTTGCAACAGTAATTGTCTTGATGGCGATCTATGCCAGTTTACAGACAACTTTCAATCAGTTTCTGCTGCCGCGCATAGAAGCTTCTCTATTGCGTTTCTCTGCTTTTCAAAAGATGAAAGATAACAATGATACCGTTTCTGTTCCGGAAGCCCTTACAGTCAAAGACTCAAATCAAACTACGCTTGATGTCATTGAGTCTGCTCCTACCGCTGAAGAAACAATCTCTGAACCTTCAGAATATGAAGTTTTGCGAACCAAATCTATCGCAAAAAAGAATCGTGCTATTCAAACCAAATTGGAAAAGGTCATTAGCTATACGAAGCAAACAATGGTTGCCTATATGAGTGAAGAAGATCTCAACCATCTATGCACATACGTTGCAGAATATAGTACATGCGATACCTTACAAAAGATATCGCCCGTAAAGGTTGACACACAACTTAAAAGCATTGATATTATGCATTTTGGATGGAATATCGGTAAGGCTTTTGGCAGAAAGCGTATTCATACTGCGACTTTCATCAAGAATGTCTTTGCTCATACCCTTCGCGACTTGGAGATTGCAACTATTGAACGTAAGATGTCACATACAGAATCAAAGTGCATGATTAAGTTGGATGAGAAGATTGGGTAACTATACTATGATTTTTTATCAAATAAAGAGAATTTTGATAAAACTTATCTGATATATCAACAATATCTTGTTGATTGTTCTTGTAAGCTAGTTCCTTTATTTTCCTTATAGGATTTAACATTTCATCTTTTTTCTGTTTTTCGATTGAACTCATTGATGATATAAGTAAAACTAAGAATTGATTGATTTTTTTGCACAGTGTCACGAGACGAAGCATTTGCATTAACTCTTTCGGGTGATTCATCTCGTTAGCACATCGCCACCTCTCACTGATGTTCAATTTTGCACCATCTCTATAATGAGTATATAAATTTCTTTTGGTCGAATTAAAACCTGCAGTTAAGGCTTTGAGTTCATCTTCTATTTCGATGGACAATGGTATATATTTGAATTCTGGAACAGATTTAATTTTATTCCATATACTTTTTACTTTGTATTTTTCATTATAGCCATACAAATGAGACAGAGCACTAGTTTCAATTCTATAAGTTCGCATAAAACTGATGGAGCGTTCTGCATTACTACTTGCTTTTAGATAGGTATCAATAGAACAAACTAAATCATAATGCATAAAACTAACCTCCCATCGCAATTCTTCCAATGTTCGTATTTCCGTGAGTCTACTGTAATCAAATTGTTTATCTTTTAGGTATCCAATAGCATTTTCACAAATTGAAAAAATCTTTTTATGTGATTCTATATTAACCCAAGCATTTGCCATTTGTTCTGTGATTATAATATCAAGTTCCCCCTTATTATGAAATGCCTCTGCCACTCTATCATTTAAAATATCTACAAGGGTAAGCTCTTCAACACTCTTTTTATAGGTACAATTCTTTTTATCAGGAGATAATTTCTCTGTAATTACTTGTAAAACAGAAGATATGTATTTAAGAATCTTATCATGTATTAATAATTGATTTCCAAATCTTTTTGCATAGACATCTTCATCATTCAAAGTCGTCAACATTGTATACATCGTATTTGGGTTATCATAATGAGCAGTTACGTTTCTCAATCTAATATCACATTGTTCTCCAAGTAATTTTACCTGTTGTAATATATCCTCAAGTTCTTTAGAATCTTGATGCGATTTATTAAGATAAGTAATTAGCTCAGATATTACTCCTCCTTGATCTCTACCAACTAAGTATACAGATAATTCATATTGCGACAAGTTAATCATTTGCATATGAAAACGCTTTGTATATACATTTTCTGTTGATAACATATTTTTTATATCACTGCAAACTTCATATATGGCTGAAAGGCTACCGCTTAGTAATTCAAAAAGTAGTTGTAAATAATGCGTAATATGATGTTCAGAGAATTTTGATTTTATAAGTTCCGCATTTTGTAATAATTGTTCTGAATACGACATTGTCGATTTTGCATTATCTATCAAAACATCTATTGTCTCTCTACTTGCACTGTTTCTTGTCATATACACTTATATTTTATACTTAACCCTTTGACAAAATTACCTAAAACTTATCAGACTTAGAGTTTTACAACTCATATTTTATGCATTGCACATTTCATATTTACGAAAAACTACACTTATTCTTATTAATAACCACCAACTACTATAATTAGCAATACTCTCAATAGCAAAAATCTATCTAATTATCAAATAATTATAATCTATAATCACCACCAAAAGTTATTTCACAGTTATATTCCGGTGATGTTTTCCACCATCAAAACACCAATTTTCTTTGCCAGCGAACAATTAAAAACGAGTACGTATGGCAAACGAACAAATCACTTTTGATAAGCTGCCGCAGGCGGTAGGTTATCTAACAGAACAGATGGAACAAATCCGGCAAATGGTGGCAGCACTGCAACCGCAGGCTTCTCCCGACAAGCATCGTCTTATTGAAATTGACGAAGCCTGTAAAATCACACGAAAGGCAAAACCTACCATTTACACGCTTGCGCGTAAAGGACTGATTCCGGCTTACAAACGAGGTAAGAAACTCTATTTCTATGAAGATGAGCTGCTGCAATGGATTGAGTCCGGACGCAAGCAAATGCGGGCCATGTCACTTCAGGAACAGGCAGCGGAGATAGTACATGGGGCGAAACGCAAACCAAAGGGAGGTTATAACTTTTGATCTGTGCGGCTATGGAAACCTCCAAATTAACAGCAGAAGGTATTATCGGCGAGGCTGTGCGCATCGGAGCCAAGATGTCCGGCGGTGAGTTCCCGATAGAAATTTTTCCTATCAGGATTCAGCGTATCATCAGCAGTTTGCACGATTGTCAGGGCTATCCCGTGGATTATGTTGCTGCGGCTATCCTTGCGGCCATTGCCGTGGGGATTGGCAACTCCCATTTGGTGCAGGTGAAGCGTAACTGGTTGGAAAGTCCCATTCTGTACATGGCACTGATTGGACGACCTGGAGCCAATAAGAGTCATCCGCTGAGTTTCGCTTTCCAGCCGTTCATTGAAC
>ERZ791743.560-NODE-560-length-32538-cov-7.106025_pt1 | contig 32538 bp, 46 predicted proteins | sample MGYA00509952_ERZ791743 | MGnify/ENA primary metagenome ERZ791743 (study PRJEB30046, sample SAMN00792040) | human gut metagenome | study: EMG produced TPA metagenomics assembly of the A metagenome-wide association study of gut microbiota in type 2...
AAATATTATAATATATAAAATAAGAAGTGAAATACGATAGGAGGTAAGTTTAATAAATGGAAAAAAATGAATTTGGAAAATTCCTTAAAGAATATATGGACAATCATGGATATAAACTTGAAGCATTTGCAGCAGAAGTAGGTTATTCTTTTGGACTTATAAGTCACTATATTAATGGAAGAAGGAGTCCTTCATATAAATTTATTAATACCTTCTTTAAAAAATTTAGATTATCAGAAAAAGAAAAAATAAAAATATTAGAAATATTGAAGCAAGATAAATTACCAGAAGAAATTAACGAATTGGAAAAAAGAATAGATAATTTTTCAGAGGACACTCGAATTCAAAATTTAAATTCTAAAACTAGAAAACAGTTTGATGAATTTTTAGAAGAAGCAATCTTGATGTTTAATGATGAAAAAATAGATGATGAAGATAAAGAAAAACTCATTGAATCTTTAAAAGAGGTATTTTTTAAAGCTAAAGAATTAAATAAGAGAAAAAAATAATCTGGGAGATTTTATGAATATAAAAAAGAAAGTGGATAGTTTGATAAAAAAATATGAAACTAGAAATCCTTTTTTATTGTGTAAATACTTGAAAATAACTGTACTTTTTTTAGAACTCGGTAAAACTAAAGGATACTTTAAAAAAACACTTAGGAAAAAATTTATAATAATAAATAATGAATTATCTGAATTTGAAAGAAAAATAGTGTGTGCTCATGAATTAGCTCATGCAATTTTACACAGCTCAAATGATATGAAATTCATGTTAGATAATGATGTTATCTGTAAAAGAAATGTTTTAGAAATAGAAGCTAATGAGTTTGTAAAATTTTTATTAATTGAAGATATGGAATTTGAAGATAGAATAGAATTGAAACATATAAAAAGTGAGTTGTTAAGTGAAATGTTTGAATGAAATAAATATAATTAAAGTTAAAAAAATTTAGCAATAAGGGAAAATATAAAAAAGAGTTTTAAGGAGTGGAATGGAATTAGAAAGAATTCAAGAACTAATCCGTATAAAACAAAATTGGGAAAAAGAAATAGAAAGAAGTGTTGTAAAAGAGGAAATTTTAATTTTTGAAGAATTTTCTATTTGGGAAGAATATGAAACAGATAAAAAAGTAAAAAGCTTAGAAGACGATTTAAATGAATTGATAAAATGTATAGATGAAGAATTATCAGAAAAAACGAGAAAAGGCTATTCCCTGTTTGAATTAGCATATTCCTTTTTAAATTCTTCATCTTTTGAAATATCGTTTTTGGATTTTATAGAAAAAATAAACAATACTAAGCTATTATTTTTTATTAAAATAATCTTAAAAAAATATAATGGATTTTTATATAATAAAATAGCAGTTGAAAAAAATAGAATTCTTTTAAATTAAAAAATATTGTATTTAAATAATATTTCAAAATTAAGGAGGATTAAATGAAAGGATTAAAAGTTATACAAGCAGCAAATTTTAACTGTGTATTTGGAAAAGAAAAAGATATTCCAATGTTAAAAGAATTTAAAAGAATTGTTTTTCCTGCGTTTAAAAATGGAAAAAAGGAATATCAAAATTCGATTATAAAAAAATTGTTTTTTAGCGAAATCAAAATCTTTGAAACTAATTTAGGCTATTGTCTTTATGGAAAAATAATAAAAGATATAGATTTAGTAATTAAGAATAAATTGGATAGCAAAGGAAATTTAATAGATGTAGACGATAAAGTGTCAAGTGCTCCATATAGTGAATTTATATTAATATTAAAAAATCATAAAATGTTATTTACACCAAGTCAGCCAGGAAGCCCAACATTACATGATTTTAAAAATCTTATTAATCATAGTATAACTAATATAATAAAAATTAACGATATAAGAGAAGGCAAAAGAAGACTAAATTTTAAATTAGATATTTTTGAAATACCAGAAGAAATAGCTCTTGAAAAGAAGTTAAGCAAATTTGAAGAAATTGAATTTTTTAAATTTGAAATTCATCCACAAAATTCTAGACTTTTTGATGACGATTATATTAGTAAATTAGAAGAAGAAAGAAAGGGATTGGGTGCTGATAAGATAGAACAAAAGATATTTAAACCATCTCATTTAGAAAGAATAAAAAAAGTAGTCTTAACTTTTAAAGATATGGCTTATTACACTTTAAAAGGAAAAGAAAAAGATAAAGAGTGGGAAGTTATTAAGAATTCTACATATAAAAAAGAAATTGAACATCATTTTCCAGAAGCTAATTCTAATAGTGAAAATATTAGAATAGCTGTTAATATTGTTGCAAGTCAAGATAAAAGAATTGTTGAAGTTGACAAAGATAATACTTTAGTGTACAATGAGGCATTAAACAGTATAAAAAGCCTAGAATAGAATAGAGGGGATGAGTGTGAAAAATGAAATTTTAAAAAGAACATTTTCTGAAAAAATTAAAATAATAAAAGAACTATATTTTCCTGCTTGTAAGGTGTTTATAATTGTTTTATGTGTTCTTTTTCTTTTCAGTTTTATTCCTGAAGAAATAAAAATAAATATTTTCACTCATAAAAGAGCATTATTAGAAATGTCATCAATTAGTTTTAGAAATATTTCACTTTTCTTTATAGGAATAGTAATAGGTAGTTATTCGATAGTTCAAGCCCTGCTTGATGAAGAAAGCTTAGAAGTTTTAACAAATTCTGTGAATAATAAAAGTTCAAAGTTTACATACACTAATATTTATTTTTATTCATATGTTATTATTCTTTTGCTAACAGTTATTATGAATGGGGCAATAGAAATGATGTTAAAATTTGATGCAATATTAAACTACATAGCTATTTTAAAAATTGATAAAAAAATTTTAGAAAATATTTTTATTGCAATTTTTTTCCTTCAAATTGCTTTTATATTTTCTATTAGTTATGAATTTAAAATTTTTATTAGAAATTTATATGATACATTTAAAATAACAACTTATATAAAAATGACTAGATTCATGGATACAAAAGAAAAGATTATTTTTATAAATAATTATCTTTTTAATAATCATAAAATAAATTATTTAGAGTCAAATTTAACAGAAGAAGCATATAACCAAATGAAAATAATTATGGGAAAAGATTTTACTTTAGATGAGGCTATTATTTATATAAAGAAAAATTCTTAAATTTAATTTTTTTATAAAATAGAAACTTTCTATTAAATATTGAGACAGATTCTTTTTAGTAAAAATATCAAAAGTCACACTTTAACTAGTGTGATTTTTTTATTGACTTATTTTTATACTTTATGTATAATTGATGTAGGAGGCGTCTATGGTAAATAAAAAAAGATTAGAAGAAAAATTAAGTAGAATTAGTTTCAGTGAATTAGCTTCTCATTTACAAATGACTAGAGGAAATTTATATTATCATTACAATAAGCTAAAAAAAGGAGAACTTACTTTTAAGACAGAAATAATAGAGAAAATATCACTTTTTATTTCAGATAGAGATGATATTTTTTTTGAAGAATAATTATACATAAAGTATAAAAAAAGAGGTGAGAGAGTGAGAAAAGAAACAATTTAGAGTAAAGGAGGAACTATGGAAGATATTAAAAATAATGTTGGTTCATATATTTTGAAAGCTGATATAGAAAGTATAAAAGAAACTATGGACTTAATAAATGAATTAAATGATAGCTTAAAAAGAGCTAAAACACTTATTGATGAATTAGCTCAAAGAAAAATAAATTTAGAATTAAATTTTACTTCCTCTTTACAGGGGGATTAGCAAGAAGATATTCTTTGCGAATACTATCCATTAAAAAACTTAAATAAAGTTCTACTTGTTGAATATCAAAATCATACTTAGCTATATAATGTGTTTTATCATTACCAAATATTCTTACAACATCAGAGGAAATACTTATTTTTTCATCTTCAAAATAGGTAATAACATCAGCTAGCTTCATTTTAGAAATTCTATTTTCATCAAGTTTTCTAACTTTTATAAGAAAATCTTTTAAAAGAAATTCAATAGAAGTTCTATATCCAATACAAGCTAATTCGAAATTTCCTAATTTAGATGCTGTTCTAGCTTGATTATATATTTTTACAAAACTTTCAGATATTATATTAAATTCTGGCTGTAAGGGCTCTGTATCAATACTTGGATAAGTTGAAAGTATTCTTGTAACTCCATATCCTGTTTGATTATAAATATAAAAAGAAGAAAAATATTTTTCACAACAAGTAGTTTTAAAAATAATAGAAATAATTTTTAAAGGAGTATCGTTTTTTATATTGTTCATATCTGTTATTTTAGTTGGTTCATTATAAGCTCCACAAAAAGGACAATGATTTTCAATCTCAAATTCTATTGGAAAATCAATATTATTTAATTTTATTTTTCTAAAAAGCAAAATAATACCTCCCAAATTTTTTATTTTATTATAACTTTTTGAAGGATAAAAAACAAGCTTATGAAGATAGTAGAATCAATAATTTAAAAGGACATTAAAAATTAAATAATATCTGAGGGTTGAAACTTTCATGGAAATAAGGTATATTTGTATCATAGTATTTTATTTTTGGGAGGGGTTTCATGAAAAAATTATTACTAATATCATTTTTATTAACTGCTACTATGATTCATGCAAGGTACTATTTAAAAGGACAAAAACCTGAAAGTACAACACCAAAGCCTAAAGTAGTTGGTGATAGTGGTTTTTCCTTTAAAGGAGAAAGTACTCCAAAGAAAGAAAAGGTTCAAAAAAAATCATCTGGGTTTATACATCCACTTGATTTTAAAGGAACAGAAGAAGAAAAGCAACAGGTGGTAAGCTATATAAAAGCAAGAACTAAAAAAGAAATGGAAATGACTGGGCTTGATTCAAATTCTATTGCAAGAGCTATGGAACAAGACCAATTAGAAAGTTTTAAGGCTTTAACTAAAGCTAAGGACAGAAAGATTCTTGATTCAGTTATAAGTCAATTAAAAATGATAGATATGATTAATTATTCAACTATGAAAGCTATGTATGATGATGAATTAGAAGCGAGTCAAGAAGAATTGACTTGGTAATTAATTCTTTAGAAAATATAAATGGTAGTCCTCAGATATTATTGTTTGAGGATTTTTTTATATTTAGATTTTATTTTTATTGGAATATATCAGGGTGGTGTATTCTGATAAGGCTAAAAATAAAAAATTTTATCTATACCAAAGCCTTGTAGGGCTATAAAGAAAATTAAAAAATAGATGGAAGTGAAAACTCCTCTTTTTATCAGCTATCCTTTATAGCTCTATTTATTAACATATATTTTTATTTTATATCTGTTTATCATAATGAAGCCGATAGACCTTAGTTATGGTGGGCAGATACAAAGTAAAAATAGAGAGGGTCTATTGGCAGTGGTCCTCTCCTGAAAGGAGGAAAAAATGAGAGATTTAAGAGAAAAGGATTGGTTTTGGTTAGATAATGCACTGATAGATAGAACTGATTTAAACTTATACGAAAAAATGCTGTATGCCTGTTTGGCAAGACATACAGGAAAAAAAGAATATGCTTATCCAGCATTAGAAACTTTAGCTAAAGAACTAGGGATAAAGGATACTAGAACAATAGTAAAATATACAAAAAGTTTAGCAGATAAAGGGTTGGTTGTAATAGAAAAATTAAAAGGTAAATCTAATAGATATTATCTAAAAAATGTAGAAAAAGTACCTACATCAGATGTACCTAGTAATAAAGAAGTAAATACACAAGAAGTACCTACATCTCATGTACCTACTACATTAGATGTATCTACACCACCCACATTAGATGTACCTAGTAGTACCTACATGGGATGTACCCCGAAGAAAACTAATATTAAGAATACTAATAAAGAAACTACTACTAAGATAGATAATATAAATAAGATAGAGGAAAAAGAAAATAGTAGTAGCTCTTTAGAAATTTTAGAAAAAGATAAAATAAAGCAGATAAAATCTGCTTTACAAATGCATGGAATAAGTGTTTCTACTTGTAAAAATATCATGGGACTTGTCTATTCCAAACATATAGATTTGGAAAGAATAAAAGCAGTATTAACAGTAGCACCTATAAAAAAATGGGAAGAGGGAGCAATATACAAAGCATTGAAAGAAAATTGGGTTATAGAAAATAAAAAAACAAATACTATTTTAGAGAAAAAGGCAAAAAAGGTGATTGAAAAGAATATTGAACATAAGGAGCAAAGAGATAAGGCAATAGAAGAAAGAGAAAATTTGAAGAAGATTTTTGAAGTTCTTGCAGAACAGGAAAAGAAATATATAGAGCAGGAAGCTTTAAAATTAGCTTTAGAAAAGTACACAGAAAATATTGCACAGGTAATGGCTAGAACTGATACTTTTTTTGATGTTTTAAAAGAATATCTTAAAAATAAAAAGATAAAAGAGGTGAGCTAATTTGAGTTTTGGGAGAAAATTAAAACTGTTGAGAGTAAGAGAAAATGAAAAAATGAGTTCAAAATCTAAACTTGATATATTTTACATGTTGATTGCTATTCTTGGAATAATATTTGGATTGGTTAATTTTTTTATTGATATGTCAATAAAATTTAAAATAATATCTTTTTTTAATAACTAGGAGGAAAAATGATAAAAGCAAGAGATAGAAACCGTGATGAACTTAGAAAATTTTATACTTTTTTGAAAGAGGAAACAGGATCTGAAGGAGTTCCTTCAAGGAGTTTAGGAAGCAAAGAAGAATGTTTAAAAGCTATAAGAGAAATTATAAAAGAAAATAAAAATACTTTTCTAAAAAATTGGAGGAAAGTAGCAGATAAGAATATGGAACTTGCATATGAAATTAGTGAGTTAAAAATAGAACTAGAAGCTTTAAAAAATAAAAAATGGTATCAGTTCTGGAAAAAATAAATTGTATTAATTATTATTATGGAAATTATTATAATTGTTATAGGAGTAATGTATATAACTTTTAAAAAAATAGATAAATTTATTAAGGAGGAACAGGACAAATGGGGTTGGTAGCAATATCAGCAATACTGATATTAATTGTTTTAGAACAATGGTCAGAATTGAAAAAAATAAAAGAAAAGCTATTTAAATCAGATACCAAATTTTTTCTATATAAAACTTATTGCCAAGTTCAAGAAGAACATATAGGAAAATTAAAAATAAAATGTGCAGCTTTAAAAGAAAGAAGAAAAAATAAAAAGAAATATAGAATAATTAGGAGAGTGAAAAGATAATGCCTATAAAAGAAACTCAAATACAAACTGCTATTATAAATTTGCTAGCTGTGTATGAAAATCAAGATAAATTATTTTTTAATAGAACTAATAACATTCCACCAGTAAATAAGGATAGAGAAACAGGAAAAATACTAAGTTTTAGAAAACTCCCTCTAGGAGCAAAGAGAGGAATTCCAGATATATGGGTAATAAAAGATGGTAAAACAATAGGGCTAGAAGTAAAGACTGCAACTGGGACTCAAAGTGCTTCACAAAAGGAAATAGAAAAAAGATTTAAAAAGAATGGAGCTGAATACTATATTGTACGGTCAGTGGAAGAAGTAAAAAAGATACTAGCTTTATAAAGAGAGCTGAAAATATTGGGGGGATATTCTAAATGAACTTTAATGATTTTTTACATAATGACTCAATATTTTCACATCGAGAGGAAAGTGAGTTAGTAACAGCTAAAAAGAAAATAAAAGATTTTTTTCTTAAAAATATATTAGAAATAAATCTAAGTAAAAGAGAAAAAGAAATTTATACCATGAAATATAAGAAGAATCTTACTCATACAGAAATAGCAAATAAATTAAAAATATCAAGGAAAACAAGCAGAAATATTTTATGCAAAGCAAATCAGAAAATTAATAAAATAACTAATAATTTTAAGGAGAATAATGAAAGGACAACTTGATGATGATGAGAAAATAAAGATTATATATAATTCTCTTGAAGATATAGAAGAACTTGAATTTTATGATATTCAGGACAAAATAAATTTCAATAAATATATGTTATATTTAAACTGCCTTGAAGCTGAAAATAAAATATCAGTAAAAATATTTCATAATTATCTTAATAAAATAAGAAAAATAGTTATAAAAAGGAGAGATGTAATATGAAAAGAATTAATTTTAAAAGTGTAAATGAAGATGAAATATTCCTGATGGAAGGTAAAAACAATACAGTAGTTGAGATTGGTAAAATAGTTTCTTTTCTCCCATTTGATATAGATAAAACAATAGAATTTATAAAAAAGTTAGGAATTATAAAATAGATAGTCATAATAAAAAAAGGAGCGGATAAAAATGAGTAGTTTAGCTATAAGGAATTTTGAAGGAGCAAAAATTGAATTTAAAATAGAAAAAAGTATGGTTTATGCAAATGCTACAAGTATGTGTAAAGCATTCGGGAAAGAAGTTAAACATTGGTTAGCTAATGAAAGTACAAAAGAGTTGATTAATGAGGTTTCGAGTGAAGTCGGAATTCCGACTTCACAATTAATCTTAATTAAAAAAGGAAATTCATCACAGTTTGAACAAGGAACATGGATACATGAAGAATTGATTTTAGAATTAGCCTCATGGTTGAGTATAAAATTTAGAAGATGGTGTCAAAAGCAAATAGCTACTTTACTTCGTGAAGGAAATGTAAGTATAAAAAAAGTGACTGATATTCAAAACAAAAGACTGGAAATAATGGAAATAAATGCAAAGACAAGGGCTGCTAAACAATTAACAAAATTAGCAGAAATGGCACAAACAGAGAAAATGAAAGAAATAGCTATTTCTTTAGGAGTGAATTTGATAGTTGGAAAAAATGCCATTCCTTTACCTATAGCCGAGATACAAGAAAAAACATATTCAGCAGGAGAAATTGGAGATCAACTGGGTGTATCTAGTAACAGAATAGGTAAAATAGCAAATCTGAACAATTTGAAAACTAATGAATTTGGGGAATGGGTACATGATAAATCAAAATATTCAAATAAGGAAGTTAGAACATTTAGATATTTTGAAAATGCTATTGATGAATTTAGAAAATATTTATAAAAAATTAGCTTGACTTACGTCCCTATTTATTATATATTAAATGTAGGGACGTAAAAAGGAGAAACAATATGGAAAAAAGAGATTTGAATATTTCTTTTTACAAAGCTGGTAATGGTGGAACTTCAAACAGGATTACTTTACCTAGAAAATGGATTAATGACATGGGAATATCAGAAAATGATAAGAGGGTAGAAGTATTTTATGATGAAGAAACAAAAATCATCACTATTGTAAAAAAGAAATAAAAAAATCCCTATGAAAACCTTTTACAGTCCCCATAGGGAGAGTCGTGTAATGCAACACAACTGTAGCAAGTATATTGTACTACACTAACTCCAAAAATACAAGTTTTAGGAGGAATATATTATGACACAAGAAGAAAAAGCAATGGTAATGGGATTTATTGACACTTGCTATCACACTAAGGTTATTGAAGATGAGGTATCTAAATCAATTGATACCCTTTGGAAACTTATAAACGAGGTAGGTAAAATGGTGAAAAATTCCAAAAAAGAAAAATCTCTATGTATAGAGTTAGAAAGTCAATTTCTTGAAACTATTGCATTGGTAAAGTGGAGATATTTTGAATATGGAGAAGTAGCCCAAGATTTGAGTGAAAACTATAATATGAACTGGACTCCATATAAAAAAGAAGCATAATATTGGAGGTAGTATATGAATGAATTAGCAATAATTGAAAAAGTAAATATTTTAGGATTGGAATTAAATATATATGGAGATACAGAGAATCCTCTATTTTTAGTAAAAGATATAGCTGAAGCAATAGGACATAGCAATCCATCAAAAATGCTTGAAGTTGTAGGAGGAAAAGATGAAGTAACCTCAGGTTATGTCATTGATTCTATTGGAAGAAAGCAAGAAATGAACTTGCTTTCAGAAAACCAAGTATATAGAATTTTAATGAGAAGTGATAAACCTCTAGCAATAAAAATACAAGAAGGAATATATAACTTTTTAAAATTTTGGAGAAAGAGGGAAGTAACAGTTATATCAATTAAAGATAAATTACTATTAAATGTAATAAAAGCTGATACAGAAGAATCAAGAGCAATAGCAATGAGCAACTATGAAAATAACTATGTTAGACCTTTGGAATTAGATAATAAAGTAAAAGACCAACAAATATTGGAATTATAACCTAAAGCCTCCTATTACGACTATGTGCTACAGTGTAAAGGACTTGTAGCTGTATCTATAATAGCTAAAGACTTTGGGATAAAATCGGGGCAAGAATTAAATAAATTATTACACAAATTGGGGGTACAGTTTAATCAAGGTGGAGTATGGCTATTATATAGTAAATACGCAGACAAAGGCTATACCCAGACAAAAACACACCCTTATTTCAGAACGGATGGAACACCAGATTCAAGAGTTCAAACTTACTGGACACAGAAGGGAAGATTATTTTTATATGAGTTATTAAAAAATAATGGATATTTGCCAAATATAGAAAAAGAATATGAGAAGGAAGCATAATTTCTAAGACTAAGTCTGTTGACTTAGTCTTTTTTTGTAGTATACTTATTTTATAAATAATATTGAAAGGGGAAATTTATGAAACAGGAAGTAAAAAATCAACATTATGTGCCTCAATTTTACTTGAGAAAATTTGGAACTGGAAAAAAATCTGGAAGAAGTGTGTATGTATTCAATAAAAAAACATTAAAAATATCTATACAAAGAATAAAAAATATAGCCAACAAAGAATACTTTTATGATTTAGATATAGAAAATATGGGGAAATTATCTTTAGAAGAAAATAAACAAATACTTGAAGAAGTTTTTGGACAAATTGAAACTGCTACTTCTCCAATTTTTGATTCAATAATAAATAAAATTGAAAATGCTTATAAAAGCAATATGAAAATATTAACTAATGAAAATGAAATAACTTTAGAAGAAAGAAAGGTTTTTTCTGAATTTTTAGCAACTCAATATATTAGAACAAATTCATTTAGAGAGTGCATAGCTAGTATTTATGAGATGCCATTAGAAAAAATAAAAGAAATGAGCAAGGAAAAAGAAATAGAAACAAAGATATCTGAAAAAAATAAAAGAGAACTTCATATAAATTTTTTATTAAAAAATTTTATTGAAAAAATTCCAGTAAATTATTTTTTTAAAAGAGTATGGTTTTTTTATTATAATACAACTGAGAAAAATTTATGTACTTCTGATAATCCTATAAATTTTGTTCAAATGAAAAATTTAGCTCCATATGGAATAGGATTAGCAACAGCTGATTTTCTTGTTTTTCCTTTAACTCCAAAGATAAGCTTATATATGGCGCGTCCATTTTTGATTTCAGAATTAAATAGTTCTTCTGTTGAAGAATCTTATTTGTTTGAAATAAAAAATATTCAAGATATAGAAGAATTAAATTTAAATCAAACATACCATTGTTATAATGAAATTTATTCTTTGGATAATGATTTTGAAAGAATAAAGGCAGTTTGTAAAAACAATGAGAATAATATAACAAAATCTCCTAATGAAAGGATTGGCTAAATTATATATTAAGAATTGAAAACTAGGTTTTGACTTAGTTTTTTAGTGTAGAGCAGAGCTAGAAAAATTAAAAGGAGAGCTTATGGAAGAAAATAGTATGAATGAATTAAAAAATTTAAATTTAGAATTAGACAATTTAAAAGAAAGGCTGAGAAAGAAAAAAAGAATATATTTAATGCCAATTATTTTTCTTAGTTTAACTCTTCTTATTTTAGTGCTTATATTTTTTAGTAGTAAAGTTACAGGGAAAGACATATTTGTATTTTATCAGTTTTTTCTTATAACTATAATTGGATTTTTCGCATTAAATAGAGAAATTAAAGAGATAGAAGAAAAAATTATTGAACTTATTAATAAAATTGAATATATTGAGTTTAGTAATATAAATGAGAAAATAAAATCAGAAAAACAATTTAAATTACATCAATATGAATTAGAAAAATATTATAAACAAAACTTATCGCATAATCAAAAAATATTTTGGGGAGGTATTTTATCAATAATCTTTGGATTTGGAACGATATTTTTTATGTTATGGTTATTACTATTTGATGGAGAGCTTAATAATAAAATTGAAATTATAATTGTTGGAGGAATTGGAGGAATACTTTCTAATTTTATTGGAGTTGTCTATATAAAAATGTATTCTGAAACATTAAAAGTTTTGATGAAATTTCATAAAAAATTAGTATATACTCATGACTTACACTTTGCTAATTACCTTTTATCTCAAATAGAGAATAAAGAACTCAAGGAAGAAATATTAAGCAAGGCTATTTTAAAAATAGTTACAAGGGTAAAAGATGATGATTAAAGAAAATAATTGAAAAATAAATAAAAATATGAAGGGGATATAAATGGAAATAAAATTATCTTATAAAGAATATGGCTTTCAAAAAATTCTAGATGATTTTGATAAAACTAAAACTATAAATATAGTAACATATAATCTTTCTCAGAAAAATAATAAATTATTAGAAAATATTAAAAAATTAAAAGGAAAAACAATTAAAATAATAACTAGAATTCCAAATAGAAAAATTGAATATTTGAATCAAGAAGAAGAAAAAAAAGCAGCTCAAGAAATTGAAAAATATTTGGAGTTATTAGAACCAATATTATTTCAAAGTGATGTGGAAATTTATTTTAATTTTAATAATCATGCTAAAATGTATTCAACAGATTCTTATATTTATGTTGGGTCTCAAAATTTTTCTATAGGGAGTTATTATAATTATGAACTGGGAGTTCTCTTGAAAAATGAAAATCATATAGCTGAAAAAATAGTAAAAGAACTTATCAGTGATAAAAAGAATACAGTGAGATTTTTTGGTATAGAGACAGAGAAATTGAAAAAATTTTTACAAAATAAATGTGAAGAAATTGAAGATATTATTCAACAGATTAATTATGAAATAGATTATGAACTTGATGGATACTCTTATTTACAAGAAGTTAAAGCAAACTTTTTTGAGTTAGAAAAAATACTTTATACAATTGAAAATATTGTTGAAGAAATGAAAACAGAACTGAAAAAAACAGAGAAGAATGCTAATCTTTATTCTTTGGATTTCATTAAGAGCATAAAAAAGGAACTTAATATTATTCAAAATAATATTTCTTTTTTTATTATTACTATTTCATCAAAAGGAGAGTTTTCTGATATTTATTATAATTTTAATTCTGAAATTTTTGAAAGTATAGATGCAGTTGATGAAGAATCTTTGTCAAAATTTATGTCTAATGCAGTCCAAAGTGGACTTAATTATTGTGAAGAAATAAAAAATAAATACATATTAAAAATTGAGGAAAGAATTTATAATTTGAAAAATAGTATAAATTCATTTAAAAAACTAACTAATTCGATAGAAAAAATAACTTCTAATAGGGAACTTATAGATAACACTAGCAATTAATGAAACGAAAGAAATCTAATTTTTTATTAAAAAATTAAAAATATGACTATATCAAAGACTAGTTAAAATCTAGTCTTTTTTTATTTATGCATAAAATAAAATTAAAAGTGTCCCACGTTTTTATGGGACATTTTTTTATATATAGGAATTAAATTTTAAAAGGAGGTAATGCATGAGAAGAAAAGTAAAAATAAAATCTATTCAATTAAGTGAATTAAAACCATATAAAAATAATTCTAAAATTCATACTCCGGAGCAAATAGAAGATATTAAAAAGAGTATAGATACTTTTTCATATTTAGTTCCAATAGTTATAGATGAAAATAATATGATACTTTCTGGTCATGGAAGATATGAGGCATTAAAGTTAAATGGAAATTTAGATGAATACATAGATTGTATTGTAAAAGAAGGACTAACAGAAGCTCAAAAAAAGAAGTTTATTATATCTGATAATGCAATAAATCAAAAGACTGGATTTGATAAAGAAATATTAAAGAATGAATTTATTGACCTTGGTTTGATGGAAGATATAGGAGAAGGAATAATTGGGCTAGAAGAAAGTTATATAAATGACATTTTAAAACTTGGAGAAGAAGAAGAAAATGGAGACTTTGAACTTGATGATGTAGAAAAAACAGTTACATTAAGATGTCCTGAATGTGGGTATATAGCTGTCAGAGATAATTTTACAAAGGGGTAGAACAGAATGAGTAAAGCAAGAGCAAGGGACCCAACAACTGAGGATAAAGAGAAAAAATATAAAGCCTTTGTGATGTGGATAGAAGCAGGAGGAAAAAGTTCTCCCAAAGGAACATTGACCAAAATTGCAGATGTTCTTGGAGTGACATCAGGAACAGTCAGAGGGTGGAAAAGTAAAGGGAATTGGGAACAAAAAGAAACAGATAACTGCAACGTTGCAAAAAGTGGGAGCGTTGCAAGTGGTTCTGTTGGAAATGTAAATAAAGAGGAAGTAACCAAACTCACAAAAATGGCAGAAGCAAGCAATATGTATCTAGCTGGAAACAATGCAAATAAAATTGCTAAAAAGCTAGGGCTTAAATCTTCAACTGTGAATTGGTGGATTTCAAAGTATAAGTGGGTAGAAGCAAAAGAAAGACTACTCATAAAAGTAACAGAAAAACTTTATCAAAAGCATAAAAGAGATAGATTTAAAGAAAGAGAATCATCATATAGATATGCTGCTTTAATTAGAGGTCTAGCAATTCAGAAAATAACTGGTAAAGAATTTACTGTAAATGATGATAATAAAAAGATTCGTTTGCCAAGAACAACTGGAAAAGTTTTGGCAGCCGAAATGAGTGCTTTATCTATGGCCATAAAAATCATAGAAGATACTAATAAATTTCAAGATAAATTGCTGGGGATAAAAGATGGAAATACTCTAATAGAAAATATTGGAGAAACTTATAGAAATGAAATGAAAGAAATATTTGAAAGAGAAAAATTTGCACTTAATGCAGAATTAAAATTACTAGAAATAGAAAGCAAGGATAATGGTGGGGATAATTCTAATTCAAATAGCAAAGAAACAGAAGAGCTTGAAAAAGAGTTGGATAGTTGGACAGAAGAGGTGTGGAAGAAATGAGAGTGACTTTTCAAACTACACATCAAAAATTAAAACAGGTACTTGAAAAAAAGAGAGCTCAAAAAAGAGCTCAAGCAATAATGGATACTTTTAATATGATAGAACCATCTACAAAACAGAAGAAAGTCTTTACATGGTGGAGAGATAAAAGCCCAGTAAAAGATAAAACTGGGATAATTTGTGATGGAAGTATCAGAAGTGGGAAAACCTTGTGTGTATCATCAAGTTTTATTGATTGGAGTATGTCATCATTTAATAATAAAAATTTTGCTTTTTGTGGGAAAACTATTGGAACTTTTAGGAGAAACATTGTAAAAGATTTAAAAACAATAGCAAAATCAAAAGGTTATAAAGTAAAAGACAAGAGGTCAGAAAATGTTTTAGTTATAAGTAAAAGAGATATTGTTAATTACTATTATATTTTTGGAGGAAAAGATGAAAGTTCTCAAGACCTTATACAAGGGATAACACTTGCTGGAGCTTATCTTGATGAAGTTGTTTTAATGCCAAAATCCTTTGTAGACCAATGTCTAGCTAGATGTTCTGTAGAAAATTCTAAGTATTGGTTTACATGTAACCCTGGTTCTCCACATCATTATTTTAAGATTGATTTTATAGATAAAGCAGAAGAAAAAAACTTTCTTTATCTTCATTATAGGAGTTTATATACAGGAACTTTTTATCAAAGATATATTGAAGGGCTATGGGTAGCGGCCGAAGGACTTATTTATCAAATATCAGAAAAGAATTTGATAGATGAAAAAGATATACCTAAATGTAGCAAGTATTACATAGCTGGAGACTATGGAACTTATAACCCAATGGCTTGGGGGTTTTATGGTGTAAATGGTACTGGAGAAAACAAAGAAGTATATAAAATAGCTGAATATCATCATTCTGGAAGAGAAAGTCAGAGCCCTATGTCTGATGAAGAGTATACAAATGATTTTTTAAAATGGAAAGAGAAGCTTGAAAAGAAATATGGAGAAGTGGATAAAATTACTTTTGACCCTTCAGCAGCTTCTTTTATAACTGCTTTGAAAAAGAAAGGAATAAAAGTTAAGAGAGCAAAAAATGCTGTCAAGGGAGAAAAAGACAGTATAGCTGGAATACCACTTGTTCAATCATATATCAGTTTAGGGAAATATAAAATTTGTAAAAAATGTAAGGAAACAATCAAAGAATTCTATTCATACCTATGGAATGAAAAAAGAGCAGATAAAGGAGAAGAGGAACCAATAAAAGAAAATGATCACCACATGGATGCTGACAGATATTTTTTTAATACATTTGTAGGTTATAGAAGAATTGTACCAGAAGATTATAGGTATATTGGAGGTGATTGATATTGCAAAAGGTAAAAATATAAAAAAAGAAATGATTTTTTCTATGGTTTCAAAGCTCTTTAGAGAGAAAGGGGCAACAGAAGAAACTTTATCAAATGAAATAGTAAATAAAATTATAAAAGATGTGGATATTTCGTCTGCACTTCAAAAACTTGAAAGAGCAGTAGCAGGAAGAAAAATAACTCCAACAGCTAAAAAACCAGAGTTGATGAAACTTGAAGCAGAAATTCAAGAAAGATTTTCAGGGATAAAATTTAATAGAATTGTGAATCATTTAATAACAGCTAGATATTATGGTTATAGCTGTTTTGAGATAGTATATAATCAAGATTTTAGTATAGATACACTGGTTCCCATTCCATATGACTATATTACATATTCTGATAAAAAATGGAAAATAAAAATTGGAACTGATGAGATTGAACTTAATAGAGATAAGTTTTTATTAAATATTCACAAATGGAATCCTTCAAAAGTTAAGGGAACTAGCATATTTGAGAGTTGTCATATAACATTTTTAGATAAAGAAATGTATAGGAAACAATTAAGGGGATTAGCAGCTGAATATGGAGATATCATAATTGTTTACCCATATGATGTAAACATGGATAAAAAAGCAAAGGAAGACCTTAGACAAAATATAGAAACATTGCATAATAAAAAAAGTATTGGTGTTCCAGTAGCAGATTTAGAAGAAAATAACTTTGATTTAAGCAAAGTAGTACAGTTTATAAAACTTTCAGATTTGGATCCTAAGATATATACAGAACTTGAAGATAGGGAAAAAGAAAAGCTAGTACAAAATATATTAGGGTCTACTTTAACAATGGATAATGGAGGAGGAACAGGGTCATATAGCTTAGGAGAAGTACATAAGCAAGGGTTTGATGAAGTAGTGGAAGAAATATGTAAATTTGTTACAGATTCATTATTTCAATTATTGGAGATAGATGCGAAATACCACGGCTATAATCCTAAAGACTTTGAATTTATTTTAGAAAAAGTATTTACAGATGAAGAAAAAGTAGCTCAAGAAAAGGAACAGGAAGGACTTAAAACAATTAAACTCGATAATTTACAAAAGTTATCAAGCATAGGGTATAAAGTTACACCAGAATATATCTCAGAACAATTAGGAATTGATTTAAATTATATTGTTGAAAAACCTATTGTACAGCCATTTAATATAGCAAATACTATTGGCCAAGAATTTTCAAATGTAGATAATCAACTTTTTAATACTGTAGAAGCATATAAGCAATTTGAAGAATACTTAAAAAAAAAATTAGATAATTTTTCACTTGATATAAAAACACAAATAATTGAAAAGCTTGAAAAGATGAAAGAGGGAGAAGAGTTTACATTTGATATAGACTTTAAAAGCTTAGAAGATGATTTAATCTTAGCTCAAATCAAATCTTTTACTAATTCAAGAAGTATTCTTTATGGACAGCCCATTACAGAATTTAATCCATTTTCCATGAAATTTGAAGAGGCTATTCAAACTTTTTTAGATAAAACTCCAATTTTATATGAAACTATTGAATCAATAAGTGAAGAAATAAGAAGTAATTTCATTTGGATAAAGAAAAGTACAGACTTAGAAATTACTACTAAACTTTTTGACAATATGAAAAAAAGCCTTGAAAATGGTGGAACATTTAAAGAATGGCTGAATGATAGTTCTGAATTGATAAATAAATTAGGATTAGGAGAACAAGGCTATTATTTAGAGAATGTATATCGGACAAATATGTTTACTCAATATAGTATAGGAAACTATAAACAAATGATTGATGTAACAGAAGAATTTCCATATTGGGAATATCATGCTATTGAAGATAACAGAACATCTCTTATATGCAAAAGATTGAATGGGGTTATCTACAGATATGATGATTCATTTTGGAGTGTATATTATCCACCTAATCACTTTCAATGTCGTTCAACTGTTTTAGCTCGTAGTAAATCCGATATGAAGCGTTTAGGCTTAAAGATAAGTAAGAATTCAAATGAAAATGATGAGGTCTTAAAAAGCGAATTAGGAAGTTTTGGAGGAAATCCAGCAAAAGTATATTGGGACAATATAAAAGCTCGTATTGAGAATAAGCAAGGGATATTTATATGGGAGTAAAAGTTACTAGCAATATAAAAAAAAGATTAAAACAAATTATTAAAAATTGTAAAAAACTTAAAGAACCTATGTCTATAATAGCTACTGATATGAAAAATGAAACTTTACGAAATTTTGATGAACAGCATAGCTATGATGGAGAGAATTGGAAAAAGTCCAGTAGAGCAAAAAAACAAGGTGGAAAAACTTTACAGAACACAGGAAGACTTTATAACAGTTTTAATATGAAGTATTCTGGAAATTATGCAAGAGTAGGAACCAATGTTAAATATGCTAGGGCATTAAATCAAGGAGTAGGAAAAGGAGCATATGGAAAAAGAAAAGTATACATAAAACCATATTATAGAAGAATTTATAGACTTACTAAAAGAGGTAAAAAGAGTAAAAAATCTTCTAAGATAAAAGTGAAAGGGCATAATAGAGAAATAAATATTCCTTGGGGAGAAATCCAAGCATATAGATATTTAGGAATAAGTGAAGATATGCGAATAAGGTATAGAGAAATTTTATTAAAATATATTTTAAGGAGGTAATAAATGCCTAAGAGAATTTTTAAAGCTGGAAATTATGGAACAAAAGGTAACTATACAATAGATAAATTGAAAAGCTGGATAGGAAAAGAATTTTGTATAACCGCAGGGCATGTAGGAGATTGGAAAAATGCTGGTTATCCAATAACAGCTATTCCTGTTGCTGGGAATTGTAAAGCTACTGGAGTAGATAATGAGGGGTTCCTGCTAGGAGAATTTACATATAATTCATTTGGAGAAGAAATAAAAGATAAATATCCAAATTTAAGTCTTGGTATAGCAGAAAATGGAGAACCTAATCATTTAGCTATATTAGGATATGCCCCTCCACATTTAAAAGACTTAGATAAATCATTTTCTGAGTTTGCTACAGATTTTACAGGAGCAGAAGAAATTGAAACAATAGAATTTGCTGAAGAAGGAGGTAAAACAGCACAGGAAGTTATAGATAATGCAGTCGAAGTTATAAAAGCTTTAGATCTGAATGAACCTCTAAATTTTGAAGGGTTACAAGATGTTATCTGGGAAAGAACAGATTTAAAAAGAAGTGTGGAAAGATTGAAAAAAGAAGGTTATACAGTAGAAAAAACATCAGAATTTTCATCTGAAACATTAAAAAGTATAGCTGAAAATTTAGGAATGATTGTATCTGTAAAGCCTTTAAATAATCTTACTCCAAAAGAAATATATGAGAAAGCAAAAGCTGAATTTGTAAGAGAGAATGAAAAGGAAGAAACTAAGAAGAAAATTATTTCAATGTTTCCACCAGTATTACATAAAGTTTTGGAATTTGCAATAGATAAAGCTTATGAAGAAGAGGAATACAACCATATAATTGAATTTTCTGAAACAGATAAATCAAGTATGGCAGTAGTATTAAAAGAGTTTTCTGCTGAGGATAGTCCTTTTAAAAAATTATTTGAAAACATAAATGAAAATAAAGAATTTTCTAAAGAAGAATATGATCCAATCGCAGATGCTAAACAAACAGCAGAAATAGGAGGTATATAAAATGGCAAGTTTTACAAGAGAAGAAAAGCAAGTTGAAAGAAGTTTTAAAAGATTACAGCCAGATATGAGGGTAATATTAGGAGCAGGAGAAATAAAACATTTGCAACCTCTTGCACAAGATAAAACAGATGGAAAATTTTATGCTTATGTTTCTGGAGATGCCAATAAAGGTATTATAGCTGGGCTATATACTGGAGAAACAATAACGGCAGAAGATGGAGCAATAGGTTATATAACAACACAAGCATTGATACCTATTGAGGATATTCAAGGTATTTCATGGAAAAGTGACTTTACAGCTTTATCACAATTGAAATTATCTGGAATTATTATCTCAACACTAATTGAAGGAACTAAGGAGGCTTAATTATTATGGACAAAAGAATGATATATTTAATTTCACTTATTGCAGAACTATCTCAAAAAATTGATATACCAAAAGTATATTCTAATAAATTTAAGGCATCAGGAAATAATTATTTATCTCCTACAGAAAAAATAAGAATTGAGGATTTAACAAATCATTTTGTTACTGCTGGAATAGTTGGGAGAAGTGAAGTCCTTCCTATTATTGGGAGAGATGGATATGTAATTACAGAATTTGAACCAGATGTAATAGGAGCTCAATCTCCATATTCTGCAAGTGATTTGACATTACTACAAGCTGGAATTCCAATGTTTACAGCAACAGGAACTGAAATACCAACAATAAAACAACTAGAAAATAAATATGGGAGAATTTTGGCTGCTGCTATAGGTAATAGATTTGAAAAACAATGTGCAGAAGTTTATTTAAAAGGAACTTACACAGATAAAGATGGAAAAATATTAAATGTTGGAGTTACTAAAAATACAGATATTACTTTTACAGCAAATGCCATCTATTCAGATGAAATTTTAAAATTAATGCTTTCATATCAGAAAAAATTTGGTTTTTTCCCTACTGTAGAAGTTGGAGAAACAATATTTAATGCTTTAAAAAATGAAGCAAACAATACAAGACAGAATATTAATGGAGTTAAATTTGTATTTGGAGAAGTTCCATATCTTGAAATTGGACAGAAAAAAATTGAGATTTTATGTGATGGAAAAGATACAAAAGATAATGTAATAGATACTAAAAATTTGATAATTTTATCAACTCCTAGAAACCTAGCTGTTGGATATGGTTGTCTAACTTATGGAGATATAAAAGCTAATGAAAGTAGATTAGTAAGAGCTGAAATTGCTACTGGGGATACAGCAGTTGAAGCTACATCAGGAAGTAAAGGACTTTGGGCTAAATCAGCACCTATGCCTATATTATTAACTACAGAAAAATTTAAAAGATATAAAGTTAAAATTACAGCATAATCTATGAGGGGATATTTTCCCCTCTTTATATAGGAGAAGTTATGGAAAATGATAAAAAAATTCCTAAAATTACAATAAATTATTTTGAAGAAGTTTATATAAGTCATGTTTTAGATACTTTAAGAATAGATAGAAGCGAATTTGAAAAAAATCTGAATAGTGATGAAATAACATCTTTAAATAAAAAGGCAGAAAGATATATTACAACATATTTAAAAAATAGAACTGATAATTTAACTGAGGATAATTGGATATCAGCAAAAGAACTGTACATTCAATGGAAACTTTTTGAAGGAATAGAACTTGAAAAAGAAAGTATAGATAAAAAAGAAAGTCTTATTGAACTTCTTGAATTATTTAGAAATGAAGTCATTGAGCTTGAAGAAGATAGTATAAATAAGAAAAAGGAAGCTTCTAGTCTATATTTAGTAGGAGGAAAGAAAAAATGTCATTATTGGTAAAAAAAAGGCTCGAATATTTTAAAGAAAATTTTGAAAAGCTAGAAAGTCGAGCGAAAGAGAAATGGAGAGTATTTTATCAAGATGAACTTATAGATGAAGAATTACTCCAAGCTAATACAATTTATTTTGTAATAACAGGAGAAGAGGAAAAAAAGAAACAGAAAAATATTGATTTTTCTATTTTCTATTGTAGAAACAAAAGGAAAGATGAATTGCTGGATTTTTCTCAAGAAGTTAAAGAATTTATTAAATATTTGAGAAAAGAATTTGAGACAAATAATTTTATCTGTATTGATAATTCTTATAAAATTTCTTATTCAAGTACAGAAAAAAATACTTTGAGATTAGCTGAAATTCAATGTTCTTATGATTGTACTAAAGAGATTTTAGATGAGGAAAAATTTATGAATATGGAAAAATTGGAAAATAAAATAATACCAGATTAAAAGGAGGAATAAAGATGGGAGCACTTAATGGAAAATGTAAATTCCAATTAGATTTTATAGAAAGAGCTTCAGTTGCTGTGACTAAAAGTATTAGAGGTGTACTAGGAGTATTACTTTTTGATTCCACTAAAGATGATTTTACTAAAAAAGAATATTATTCAGCTACAGAAATAGATGAAAAAGATTATACTGTTGAAAATTTTAGAGCTCTTAAAGCAATGGCTTTTAGAGGAAATGCTTTTAAAGTGATAATTTATAAAGCAACAAAAGACAATGTTTCAGAAGTTTTGAAACAGGTTAAACTTGATGAACCAAATTACTTTTGTTGTCCATTCACTGAGGGAGAAGATAAACCAGACACTTTAAAAACAGATTTAGAAAGTTGGATAAATTCAATAAGAAATGTAGAAACAATAAAATTAGGAAATGATACATCAACAATAAAATTAGTAATATCGTCATCAGGTAAGCCAGATAAACCATGGATAATAGATTATGATTCAAGGCAAAAATCACATACAATAGTAGATTTTGAAGAAAAAGCTTATACAGCTCAAGAATATACACTATGTATTGCTTCTATGTGTGCAGGTGTAGCCTTAAATTCTTCTATTACAAATATGGAACAATCTTGGTTAAAAAGTTTTATAACTGAAGTAGATGATGAAAATACAGCGATAGGAGAAGGTAAACTTTTAACTTCTTTTGATGGAAGTAAATATGTAATTTTAAGAGGGATAACTTCTTTTACAACTGCCACTGATACACAAAATAGAAGTTTTTCAAAAATTAGAAAAATGGAAATAATGGATTTACATCAGAAAGATATAAGGAATGTATTTAATACTAGTTATAGAGGTAAATTTCAAAATATTTATTCTAATAAATTATTATTTTTAGCAGCTGTAAATGCTTATCTTTTAACATTTACAAAAGCTGGTCAATTAGACCCAGCAAATGAAAATAAAATGAAGATTGATATTGAAGCTACAAGAGAGTGGATTATTGGAAAAGGAACTTTTAATGGAAAACCCATAAGTGAAGAAGAAGGGAAAAAATTAACTGAGTATCAATTACTAAGAGCAAATACAGATGATATTTTATTTGCTCATATCCCAGACTATAAGCCTACAGATGTAATGGAAGATTTCCAAGGACAAGCAATTTTATAATTTTAAAAGGAGTGTGAAAATATGGCATTTAATTTTAAGCCAGGTGATGTAGTAAATGGAAGTTTTGGAAAATTATATATGGATGGAAGAGAAGTAGCAGAAATATCTGAATTTACTGGAGAACTTAATCTTGAAAGTAAAGATGTAAAGCTAGCAAATGGGGAAACTGGAAAGAAAAATGTAGGTTCTTCATTGGAAATTACTATAAAATTACAAAAAGTTTTTTCAAAAGAATTAGAAATTTTAAAAAGTGTTCAACAAGGAAAACTAAATGTTTATTGTGATTTAAATATTCAAGTAGATGACCCAGATGCACAAGGAGCGGAAGCAATATCTATAACAGATTGTTTATTTACTGATAAAGTAAGTATTTTATCTTTTCAAAAAGGAGAACTTTTGGAGAGAGAATTTACTTTATCAGCTTTACCATCTAATTCCAATGTATTGGAAAGTATAGAAGATATTTAATTTAAAAAGGAGAATAAAATGGAAATAAAAGCACTTATTGATAAAGCAGAGATATTAAAAAATAAAAAAGAAGATAGAACTAGTATTAAAATAGAAATAGATAGATTTAAAAAATTAGGTTTTAATGATCCTTATGTAGTTTTAGAAAGACCAACACTGACAACTGTTATAGCAGCTCAAGAGCATAAAAGTGAATATTATCAGCTTTGTGAGAGCATGAAAACACCAGATTTATCAAATAAAGATTTATTGAAAGCCTTTAATGTTAATAATAAAACAGCATTATTAAAGAAAATATTTACAGATGAAGAAATTCAAGAAATGGTATTACATTTAGGAAAAATAGTCCTAGAAACAAGAAAAACAAAAATAATAGCTGATATAAAAAACTCATAAAGATAGATTCGGATTTATATAGAATCTATCTTTGGCAGAAAAAAGGATATAAAGTTTTTAAAAATACACTTTTAGAACTAGATATAATAGAACAGGCTTTTTTAGATGCCTGTTTTCTATTAGAAGCAGAAGAAAAAAATAAATAACAAATAAGGAGGTGAAAAATGCCAGAAAAAGACTATATTGAAATTGTCGCTTTAGTTCAAGGAACAGAAAAAATACAAAGAATAGATGGAATAATTTCTGAATTAATGAATAGGGCCAAGACTGCTGGAGTAAATGTTGATGATTTTGCAGAAGAATTAAAAGAACTTGCTAGTGAAAGTGAAAATGCTAGTGATGAAATGGGAAATTTTAATGAAGAATTAGAAACAGGGGCAGAAAGGTCAAGAGAAGCTGAAAATTCATACAATAAACTTATTGTTAAAATGAAAAAAATAGCTGGAATAGCAGCAATAGGAATGGGAATAAAAAAATCTATTAATATTTTTTCAGCTTTTGATGATGTAGCAAGAAAAGTACAAGCCACAACTGGAGCAGATGCAGAAAGTATGGAATTGTTGAGATTTCAAGCTAAAGAACTTGGGAGAACTACCAGTTGGAGTGCAAGTCAAGCAGCAGAAGCACAGTTTGAATTTGCTAAAGCTGGATTTAATAACAATGAGATTTTATCAGCTACTGGAGGAATACTGAACATAGCAACAGCAGCACAATTAGGACTAGCAGAAGCTACTGCAATTACTGCGGGGGTTCTTAGAATGTTTAAAATGAATGCTAGTGAAAGTAATAAAGTAGGAGATATTTTAGCTAAGACAGCCAATAGCACCTCTACAGATGTACAAGGACTAGGAGAATCACTTAAATATGCTGGAAAAGATGCATATGATTTTAAAATGTCATTGGCTGAAACATCAGCAATTTTAGGAAGTTTAGGAAATGAAATGTTGAAAGATAGTTCGGCTGGAACAGGGTTACAAGCTGTTTTTGCCTCTTTTAAAGACAAAAATAAAGCAAAAATATTAATTGAGGCTGGAGTTCAACTTTCAGAAGATGGTCAATATAGAAATTTTTTAGATATTGTAAAAGATTTAAAAAAACAAACTGCCAATATGAGTGAAGTTGAAACTAAATCGTTGATAAATCAAGTTTTTGGTGAACAAGGGTCCAGAGTAATGAATCGTCTTTTAGGACAGCCAGAAGAAGAATTACAAAAACTAATAGAAGAACTAGAAAATTCATCTGGATATGCTAAAGATGTAGCTGCAATATATGAAGATGGTATTGGTGGAGCTTTTAGAGGATTAGCTTCTGCAACAGAAGGTCTTGGGATATCTATTGGTGAATATTTAGCTCCTGTTGTAATTTCTTTAATAAATGGAGCTACTGATCTAATTGGAATAGGAACAGGGGTTGTAGAGTGGTTAAATTCTGGAAGTTATGCAGCTGATACTCTTTCTTTTGCTCTCACTTCTTTAATAGCTGGGTATGGAATTTATAAAGGGATTTTAATGTCAACAGCAATATGGGAGAAAATAAGTGCTGGCTATATGTTTGTTAAGAATGGAATTATGTCCACAGCAACATTTATAATGGGGCTTTTTAATGCAGAAAAAAGAGCTGGAATTATAGCTGAAACTGGGTTACAGGTAGCTTTAGGAATTGGAGCAATAGCACATTTTTTATATGGGCAAGCAGTTATGGTTGCAACTGGACAAATAGGAATAATGAGTGCAGCTGTAAATATTTTAAATGCTGGACTTGCGTTATTAAGTTTACCAGTTACGGTAGTTGTTGCGGCTATTGTAGGACTTGGAGTAGGATTTTATGTCTTGTATAAAAAATCTGAAAAATTTAGAAAAGCTATTGACCCATTGATAAAGAAAATTCAAGATTTATGGGGCTGGGTAAAAAAGTTTACTTTTGTTGGTACTGTTATAGATGGAGTAAAAAGTGTTGTTGGAAAAGGTAAGGAACTTTTAACTGCAGGAACACAGGGAAAAACAAAAGAAGAATTAAATAATGAAATTGAACAGGCTAAACAACAGGTTCAAGCTGGAAGTGGAAATTTAGAAGAAAAAGAAAAAGGTCCAGGTAAAAATACAGATTATCTTCTTTCTGGTTCAGGGAAAATTAAACATAATGGATATTATCTAAGAGGAACAAATAATTCAACTGTAAGTAGAATAAATAATTCAAATATTTATAATTCTAAAAAAGCAACTACCTCTGGAAATGATAATATTTATACTGCACAACAACCAGAAAAAACAATAGAAGAAAAAATACTAGATACTTTAATGTCTATAAAAAGTCTTTTAAGTGGAAGAAAAAAAGGTTCAAATTCTGTAAACACAGAGGAAGCAAGACAAGTAATAATAAATATTGGGAATAAGGAAATACAAGATGAGAATATAGCACAACTTGTTGATGATTTGATAATTGCGATAGAAAATTTAGGGGGGTGAGAAAATGAATGAAGCATTGGAAAAATTACTTTCTACAAGTACATTAAGTAGAATTGATCCTAAAACACAGTTATCTGAATGGGCCACTGAAAAAATAACTGGGGGAATAGCTGGGAATGTAAATAAAATATTACAAAATAGTCCTTTACTTAGTAAGGTTTATGCTTTTGCTAAGATATTTAAAGAAATAAAAGTGTCTATTGCTGAAGAAAAAAATGGAATTGAACTATCAATTTTTTCATTTCCAATAGTTCCAGCAAATATAAACTTTGGAGCAGAAAATATAATTGAGAAAGTGGATACTATAGCTGGAAAAATAAATTATTTAAAAGATATAGATTTTAATGTAATCAGCTTTTCTTCATTTTTTCCATCAACTTATTATCCTTTCTCTAATAATTATGAAGCTTTTGGAATTGATTGTGTTAATAAAGTGGAAGAATTAAAGCGAAAAGATTTACCAATAAAACTTGTAATAACAGGAATAGGATTAGTTTTAAAATGTTATATTACTAAGTTTGAATATAATACTACTCCTGAAGGAGATATAGAATATACAATAGAATTTCAAGAAGCTAAAGATCCTAGTATATATGAAACTACATCTAAGTATTATTCATTTAAACCTCAAGCATTTAATTTGAGTAAGTGAGGTGCTAAATGATAAAAATTTATTGTATTAAGAATGACAATACTAAGATAGTTGATATTTCAAATATTACTAAAAATGGGACAACTTTAAAAAAATCTATAAATGAATTTGCATGGACTTTAGACTTTAATATAACTAAAAATTCAGATTTCTATAATATAGAAATAGGAGATATTATTGTAGTTAAATTAGATGATAAAGAAATATTCTCAGGAGTAGTAATCAACGGAGATATAACAAATTTATCATTTAAGGCAATGGATTATGCATGGTATTTTTCTAAAAATGAAGATATATATCAGTTTGAAAACGTAGAGGCAAGTATTGTTGTAAGAAAGTTAATAGAAACATTTCAAGCAAAAGTTGGAAACATAGAAATTTCAAATACTATGGTTGATAAATTTTACTTTGCTAAAACATTAGGAAGTATCATAAAAGAGATAATTGAGAATATAAAAAGTTTAGAAAATCAAGAGTTTAGATTTTTTTATCAAGAAGAAAAATTTCATTTTGAAAGAAGTAAAAAGAATAAATTTTTAAGAAAACAATATAATCCTCTAGGCTCTTTAAAAGCCATTTTAAATGGCTATGAATATAATGCCTTAAATTATATTAAAGAACCTAAGCGAACGCTTAATATAGAGGATATGAGGAACTCAATAAAGGTTTATAAAACATCTGGAAAAGAATATATCCAAATGAGCACAGCAAAAGATAAAGCAAATGTAGAAAAATATGGATTAATGCAAAAATTAATTTCTTATAAAGATAATGATTTAAGTAAGGGAAATACAACTGCAGATAATATTCTTGAACAACAAAATAAAGTAAAAGAAACTTTAAATATAGAGATTCCAACTTTGAGTGAATTTATTAGAGATGGAGAATTATTGCAATTAGAATATTATAATTATGCTATAAAAGGAGTTTATGAAATAAAGAGTGTAACTTATACCTTTACAAACCATAAAACAATTTTTCAAGCTAATATGGAGCTAGAGAGGGTGAAATAAGATGATAAAAAGAACTGAAAAATACAATCAATCTATCTTAAAATTAGCTGGTGTTATAAGACAAAGAAATAATCCTGTATGGTTAGGCGCTATAACAGGAGAAGTAGTAAATCCTCCACCAAATTTACAAGTAAAAATTCAAAATAATTTAATAATTAAAAGTCATAAAATTATGATAGCAATTGAAAAAATAAATGGCTACTTTAGAGAATATTCTCTTGAGGGAGATATTACAGAATATAATTTAAAAAATACTACAAGTACAGAAATAGCAAGTAATCATGCTCATGCAATTAAAAGCCTTGTTGGAAAAGGAATATACAAAGCAAGAGGAAAAATAACTTGGACTGACACTTTAAAAAAAGGAGATTTGGTTCTTATGCTTCCCACTAATAAATCAGAATATTTTTATTTAATTGATAGGGTGGTGAGATTATGACATTACCTATCAGTTATTTGAAGATACAAGATAATATAGCAGCTATTGAAGAACAAAAAGAAATCCAAAATCAAGAAATAATTAAAGAAAAAGATGTATATTTTGATTTTTCTAGTGGGAAATTTTTCTATGATGGATTAGAACCTAGCAGAGTATTTTCTAAAGTTGAAATAATAAAACAATGGATAAAAAAACTTTTTTATACTGAGCGTGATAGATGGAATTGTTATGTTAAAGATGTTGGATATCCTTTTGGGCTTAATATTTATAAATATGTAGGACAACAGCTATATCCGAATATGGATCTTATTGAATTAATAAAAGCTGGTATATACAATTCTTTAAAGAACCATAAAGATATTAAAGAAGTACATAATCTACAGCTTATTCAGATTGATGATAAGATGTACTGTGGTTTTATTATAGAACTGGAAGATACTGCCTTTGAAACAGAAGAGGAGGTGTTATTAAAAAATGAGTGAAGAAAGAATAAATAAAAAAGTAGAAGATATGGCAGAAAATATATCATATAACACCTCAAGCGGAAGTTTTGCAAGGGATATTATTTCAGCTGTAGGAATAGAAATGGTTAAAGAAGAAGACGATTATTCTCAACAACTTGATACAAGACTGATAGATACAGCAACAGGAAATAATCTTGATATTTGTGGAGCAGATAAGGCAATTAACCGATTAGGAGCTACAAAAGCAACTGGAACTGTAAAAATAACTGGAGCAAATGGAAGCATCGTAAAAAAAGGAAATATAGTAATTAATGGTTCAAATGCTGTAGAATATGAAATTCTTGAAGAAAAAACAATTGAAAATATTTCAACTATTGTAAAAATTCAATGTAGAAAAGCAGGGGTAATAGGAAATTGTGAGATAGGGCAGATTAACAAATTTGCTGAAGAATATGTAGGACTTTCAAAAGTAGAAAACCTTGAAAATATATTAAATGGAACAGATATGGAAACAGATGAGAGTTTTAGAATGAGAATTCAAAATTATATTAGAAAACCTCGTATAAGTTGGAACCAGTACATATTCGAGGACAAGGCAAAAGAAGTACAGGGAGTTGAACATTCCCATTGCATTCCACGGTGGAATGGTGCTGGGACTGTAAAGGTTATTATTACAGAGATTGATAAAGAAATAGTAACAGATGAATTAAAAGAAAAAGTTAAGAATTATATAGAATTAAAAATAATATCTGATATTGATTTAACTATTGAAGGAGTGGAATTATATCCAGTTGATCTAGTGCTTAATGCAACTATAAGTAGTGATTTTAATGAAGAAGCAGCAAAAACAAGATTAAAAGAAACTTTAAATAATTTTTTCTTTGATAATCTTTTTAAAGATAAAATTTATTATTTTGATATAGTGGAATCAATACAACATTCAGGTTGTATAAGTAAACTTGGAAATATTTCTGTAGATGGAAATAGAAATGACATAGAATTGAATGAAAATAAATTATGTAAAGTTAATAGTATTGTAATTAATTCTTTATAAGCAGAAAGGAGAAAAAATGGCGGGACTTACACATGAAGGAGAAAATTTTATAATAAATGAAATTTTTAGAAAAGATGGAACTAAATATTATTTAGGTTTGCTGAAATCAAATCCAACAGATAATGCAACTACTATTGATGAAGTTAAAACCGCTTCATATGCTAGACAACAAATAATTTTTGAAGTTCCAAATTTAGGAGAAACCTATAATAAAAATAAAATAACTTTTCCAGTAGCGACAGAAAACTGGGGTTGGATTACTCATATAGGATTATTTGACGCAGAAACAGCAGGGCGACTTATTGCATATTCTGCTTTGGACTATACAAAGGAAATAAGAGCAGCCGATATTTATGAGATACCAGATGCCTATTTTATTTTTAAAGTAGATTAGGAGGAATATAAATGGCAAAGGTAGTACTAAAGAAATATCTTGAAGAAATAATTGACACAACTCTAAAAGATTTAATTGATTCAAGAACCATACTACATGATTTTGCACTTAATACACAAGATAAAACACTTATAAAATCTGAAATAAAAGCACATCAAAAATTAACTATAAAAAGAGATCTTATTGAATTAAAAGCAAAGTCTACTATTACAGTTCTTGGAGTAGCAGCGTCTAAAAATTTTGTTGAAAGAATTCTTAATAATTTACCTATTTATGAGAGAAAAGAACCTCTTATAGTAGAACTAGCTAAGTCAATTTCAAGAGAATTACAGAAATTAGAATTAAAAAAGAAGGAGTATATTTCAAGCTTATCTATTACAACATCAAATGCAGTTAGTTTAAAGAGATTAGAAAAAATATATGGAATAAATCCTAATTATGAATTGGGGGTTAAAATAAGACAAAATATTTTAATTACCAGAGAAATTACAAGATATTGTGAATTTAATTATGAATATATTTTAAAAATGTGTGAACTTTTTATGTTAGGAAAAGTAAAAGATATAATAAATGACAAAACCGAACAAATAATAACTATAATTCTTGAAGATAACATTAATAATATTTCTACATTAGAAGAATTTAAAAAGCATATGAATGAATTTTCTCCAGCTTTTTATGAAATCAAAGTAATTAATGAAAATAAGGAGGGAAAATGATTGAAAATACAAAAGTCAGAGAAATAATAACTAAAGAAATAACAGATAATGACTTAAATATAAGCCCTAATCTAGTAATAGAACGCTATGGATTTGAGCTTATAGGCTTAAAAGATTGGAATGATTATAGAAAATTTTCTAGGAACTGGATTAAAATGTCTAAACTTTTAGATAAAATATTTGCAATAACATTAAAAGCTGGAACAGGATTGGAAACAGAAGGAAATTCATTTGAAGAGGGCCAAACATTTTCTTTAAAAATCGCTACTAAAAATGAAATTGGAGGAGTAAAACAAGGAGAAAATATTGAAATTACAGATGATGGAACTATAAATGGTTCTGCACCATATACACATCCTAGTGGAAATGGAAATACTCATCTTCCATCAAATGGAGCAACAGGACAATTTATTAAATGGTTAAGTGCTGGAGTAGGACAATGGGCAGCTATTGCTTGGGAAGATATAACAGGAAAACCTAGTACATTTACCCCAAGTTCTCATACACATAACAAATCTCAAATAACAGATTTTCCAGTAGCACTAAAAAACCCAACATCTTTGACGATACAGACAAATGGAATATCGCAAGGGACATATGATGGAGAAACAGCTAAAACAATAAATATAACTGCTGATAATACAGGAGCAGAACCAGCATTTATTAAAAATAGTGCTTTTAATAAAAATTTTGGAACAGTTGCAAATACAGTATTAGATGGGGCTAAACTGGCAGAAACACTAGGTATTCCTTATGGTGGTTCTTTAAATACAACAAGTGCTAAAGTAGTGGGAACAGCCTATTATGACAGTACAACTAAAAAAACTTATAAATGTACTGTGGCAAATTCTTTAAATTACGCAGATGCTTCAAAATTTGAAGCTATTTCTAATAATGACTTATTGGCGAAATTACAGAATTT
>ERZ791743.568-NODE-568-length-32294-cov-20.425354_pt1 | contig 32294 bp, 50 predicted proteins | sample MGYA00509952_ERZ791743 | MGnify/ENA primary metagenome ERZ791743 (study PRJEB30046, sample SAMN00792040) | human gut metagenome | study: EMG produced TPA metagenomics assembly of the A metagenome-wide association study of gut microbiota in type 2...
GGCGGGGGACCGCCCGCTTTCCTGGCTTTGTTCCGGCTTTGTTTTTCGGAATGGGAGTGTTGCCCCCGGCTTCGCCAGAATTGTCTTTCCTGCGTCTGCTTCCGGAGGCAGTCGTCAGTGTGTGCACATGAATAAAACTGGTGTAGATACAAGGAAAGGAAATGCCACTCTTGATGCCGTAAACAGCTGCCACAGTAAGTACGTTTTCCTCGCCTTTTTCTTGGTGGACTTCTTCGTTTTCCGTATTTTCGTGGTAATGAAAAATATCTTGAAATATCCGTCACGTTGTTTTCGATGGTTTCGTCGCTTCAGGAACCGGTGCGGTTATGGTATACATTCTCCTTTCGCCTTCCAACTGGTTACCGGTTGTATATACGAATCTGGCGAGTATTATGAATTTGCGCGTCTCGCTGATTTTGGAAAACAAGGTAACAGCTGTCTGCGGGCAAAGGACCATCGTTTGCTGTTTCGCCTGGTGAACCAGCATACGCCTGCTACGGGACTTATATTGGGTTGTCCCGATGCCGTTGTCGTGGAATATTTGAAGACTGCGCGGCGTACGTGTATTTGGCAGGAGATTCCCGATTTGGCCCGCTCTTTCTTTGAGTGTGTAGAATCGGCTTCCCGCTCGGTTGATTTTGTATATATACACGCGGGCGTTGATTTGGAAAAGGCATTCCGCTTGCTCCAGCCTTATCTGAACGGCCGTTCATTGGTGGTCGTTTGCGGAATTCATGGCACGCGTAAATGCTGGCGCGACTGGAAGCGTTTTATTGCTGCGGAAAAGGTGCGGGTAAGTTTTGATTTATACGATTTCGGCCTGGCATATTTCGAGGAGCGCCTGAATAAGGAAAATTATGTCATCAATTATTTCTGAATCATGTTGGAGAAAGCTTCTAATTTCACGAACGAAGAAGGAACACTATCGGTGGAGCAGTCCGCCCAGTGTATGACTGATTTGCCCGGTGGTGAACGGGTGAGGAAGGATGATGCCAGGATAGATGCCTGCGGAGCGGTGGATGAGTTGAATAGCTTTATCGGGCTGCTGAGAAGTGAGGTATCGGTCGAGTTGCAGGAAGAACTCCAGGGCATTCAACGCTGTTTGTTTCAGGTAGGAGCGCAGTTGGTTGGAGGTAAGACTTGTCATCCGTCTTTAATCGCAGATGCGCTGACAGTTCTGCAAGCCAAGGTCGAAGAAATGAAGCGTCGCGGCGTCCGTTTTAATGGATTTGTCCTTCCCGGTGGTTGCAGGCCCGCAGCCTTGGCTCATGTTTGTCGTGCGGTCTGCCGGCGTGCTGAGCGGGCGGCAGTTGCGCTGAATATATATGACGTGGTGCCCTATCTGAACCGTTTATCGACCTATTTTTTCTTCTTGGCAAAGGAATTAAATGAGAATTATGAGCAAGATGAAATAAAATTGTGAATAAATGATGCGCGAATCAATAAATATATTATTTTTGCGCCCAAATTTTGGTACTAACTAATTAGAGATAGAAAATTATGTATTGGACATTGGAATTGGCTTCCAAACTGGAAGATGCCCCTTGGCCTGCGTCAAAGGATGAATTGATTGACTATGCCATGCGTTCGGGCGCACCGATGGAAGTGGTAGAGAATCTGCAGGAATTGGAGGACGAAGGAGAAATCTACGAAACCATTGAGGATGTTTGGCCGGATTATCCAACCAAAGAAGATTTCCTTTTCAACGAGGACGAGTATTAATAACCTTCATCTAGGTTAAACGACGAATACCAACGCGATAAACAAAGATAATTTGTTTGTCGCGTTGGTGCTTTATAGTCTCAGAAGGTGCGGTTTGTTTGTCTAAATTACGGTTTTTTTGCTCAAAATCGGAGTTTGTTTGGACAAAATTCATTACCGTATATTATCCTCGTAAATATTTAAGCATGTTGCGTCCCAAGGTCTTTTTTTGCGGTATTGCATTAAATGCGGCGCAGTTTATTAAACTTAACCGTAAAATCTGTAGACTTTTTATTCTAGCTCTGACACACCTTAATTTACGGTCTCGGCCAGTGGACCTGAACGCTAAAGCTGATTTAACATCTATGCTTATAAATTCGTATTTTTCAACCAAGACATTACTGCCTTAAGTGCCGTAGCTGGTTCATTCTGTGCGGTCGCACCTCGGACGGCCAGTCCTTTCAACACCTTTGCACCTTCACATGCAGACTGGACGCGACGTTCCGTCCCTGAAAGGCCGCTGCCCTCGTGCGTGCAGAAAGGGACAACTGTTTTACCATGCCAGTCGTGCTTCTCGATGAATGTATAGACTGCCATCGGCATCTCTCCCCACCAGTTCGGATAGCCGAGATAGATCACATCGTAATCCTCCACGCGGACATCTCCCCTGACGGCTGGACGCGCATTCGCGTTTTTCTCGCGTTTGGCCACCTCAATACATTGGTTGTAATCTGCCGGATAGGGCTTTTCCGTCTCGATGTGGAACAGGTCGGCGCCGGTTTCGGCGGCGATCATTTCCGCTACGATGTGCGTGTTTCCCTTTTCGATGTATCCCACCGCGTAATTCTCGTCGGCCCGTGAGAAAAAGGCGACGAGATTCTTCTTTTCCGATTCCATATTTTCCATGTTATTCTTGTCGTTTGATGACTGTGCAAACCCCGTAGCAGAGGTAAGCAACAGAACAAGAATTAATAAATTCCGTTTCATGTTCTTATAGTTTGTAACGCAACCATATCACATCGTTATGCAGCCGCTTCACCTGCTCCAGTTTCAGCGGCACGGGCACGCGGCACTGATTGGTGATGCCGTCAAAAAGCGAGGTCTGACCTTTGCGACCGTCGATGCCGGGGGCCAGCAGCAGGCTCACCTCGTCGACCAGGCCGACCTCCAGAAATCCGCCGTTGATATGTCCGCCGCCCAGAAGCCCGAGACGCCGGACGTCGAAACGCTCATAAAGGATCTCCATGGCCTTTCCCAGGTCAATCCCCGCTTCCCCGACGGCAATCCAGGAGATCTGCTGCTCACGCAAAGTCGCAAGATACTCCTCCGTGGCTTTCTCGCTGACGATACATACCAATGGAGCCCCGTCTATATTGTTGGATTCCCATTGCAGGCGTCCCATCGTATCTACCGATACCATATAGGCATCCGACTCCTCGGCCACGTAGGCATCGGTGCGGCCTATGGGCGTATCCCTCTTCGGAACAAACGGCTCGCGGATAGCGTTGTAGTGCTGCATCGTAACCCGGCCTTCAAGCAGCGTAGGACAGTCTAGCTCTTCCAGTGTCGCATAGTATTCGTCTCCACTGATTTTCTCCACCATCGAGCAGTCTATGCGTCCGTCAATGGATGCCACCATGTGGCAGATGATATAGGGTCTCATATCCTTTCCGTTGATTTTTATTTACCCAATCCGGCCAGCCAAGTGACGATTTCGGGATCGTAATGCGAGAAGAACAGGCTCCTTCCCTGGTCGAGGCCGGCAATGGCGGTCATCTCGTCATCGGTCAGGGCAAAGTCGAACACCGCCAGGTTTTCCACCATGCGCTCCTTGTGCACCGATTTGGGAATCGCCACCACACTCCGCTGGATCAGGAATCGCAAAGCAACCTGTGCAACCGATTTTTCATGAACACTCCCGATCGACTCAAGGAGAGGATTGGTAAAGAATTCGTTGCGTCCTTCGGCAAAAGGCCCCCACGACATGATCTGTGTGTCGTAGCGCTTCATAATCTCCTGTGCTTGGATCTGCTGGTTGAAGACGTGCATTTCCACCTGATTGACCATCGGCCTGATGTCGCAGAATTCGGCCAGATCCACCAGTCGGTCCGGATAAAAATTGCTGACCCCGATAGCCCGGGCTTTTCCCGCACGGTAGGCCTCCTCCATGGCGCGGTACGTTCCGTAGTAATCGTTGAAGGGCTGATGAACAAGCAGCAGGTCGACGTAGTCGGTCTGCAATTTGCGCAGCGATTCGTCGATCGAGGCCTTTGCTCGTTCGTACCCGGCGTTGGAAATCCAGATTTTGGTGACCAGAAAGAAATCCCTGCGCGGCAGGCCGCTGTTCTTCACGGCCGCTCCGACACCCTCTTCATTGCCATAAGCCTGTGCCGTATCTATCAGCCTGTAACCTAAGGATATGGCGTCTGCCACACAACGCTCACACGCCTCAGGGTCCACCTGATATACTCCGTATCCGAGTTGCGGCATCTCAACGCCGTTGCTCAATATTACAGATTTCATTTCTTTTGCTTTTATGTTTCTAATTCGTTGTGATTGTTCGTTGAATTACTTGTCCTCCGGTCTCAGCGGCCCGTAAAAATAGGAGGCCGTAGCCCCGCCGTCGATCAGAAAATCCGACCCTGTAATGAATGCACCCCGCTTCTCATCCAGCAGAAGTTCGGCAACATGTGCTACCTCGTCGGCCGTGCCTGGACGTCCGGCCGGACACTTTGCAAACATGTTTTTATAAAACGGCCCGCGCGGGCCGTTGAACTCATCGACAGCCAACGGTGTGACAATGATACCTGGAGAGATGGAGTTGATGCGTGCGCCGCGCTCGCCCCACTTTACGGCTTCGGCCATTACGCGCTTCACGTTGCAGCGTTTGGCCATCTGGTAGGCATGCAAGGTATCCCGGATATTCTCGGGTCGAAGCATATCCAGCGAAAGCAGCTCTTCTGTCGGGGTTGTGGCCAGCAGCAAGTCCTCTTCGGGTGCAAGCGCAGGCATACGATGACCCGACTGGCTGGAAATTGTTACGCCGCTTCCGCCCTCGGCAATCACTTTGCCCACCTCTTCCAACAGGACGGCAGTGCCATACAGATCAACTTTCAATATAGTTTCAACGGGGGCCTGGCTGGGCGACACCCCCGCTGCATTCACCAAATACCGGACAGCACCATACCGACGCGCCTCGGAAATGACTGCACGGATAGATTCACGCGACGAAAGATCTGCCTCCAGCGCCACAGCATCAAATCCCGCATGATTGAGAAGATCAGCTGCGGACTGTGCATTTTTTCGGTTTTTGTCCCCGACAACAACCCTCCGACCGGAAGCGATCCGACGCACGATGGCAAGCCCGATCTGGCCGGCTCCAATCCATATAATCGACTCTTTTCCCATTTTGGATTGATTTTATGTCTATTTTTCTGCGGACAAGGTTCTTGTAAAAAACTTATCCAATTTTTTTACGGCTCGATTGACATACTCCGGATGGTCATAGAGTTCAATATGAGAAGACTCCTCGATGACGAACACCTCCTTGTCTGTGCCGGGCAGCGCGTTATAGAAACGCTCGGTTTGCCAGTCGGAATCGGCTTTGCCACCGACAACGAGCAGCACGGGTTGTGTCAGCAGATAGATGTTCTCGATGGCCGAGAAAGCCATCTTGGTTGCCTGGCTGCGACGCAGGTAGTAGTTGTCGGCACGGGGATGCCAGGCGCGTGCGGTGCGGTAGTAATCGTATCCTTCACGGAACGACGGCGCGGTTTCGGCCGTCGGCTCGGGGCCATATAGACTTTCATCAGTTCCTCGCCTCGGGCTTCGCGGGTTCGCTGCGCCGATACATCCTCCAGCAGGGCGATCTGTTCCTCGACCGTACGGCCGCGCAGCCAGCTTTCACGGTTGGCCGCACCGATATCTGCCGCGCTCACGCCCGCAACGGAACGGATGCGACGGTCGGTCGGAGCCGTGGCAATGACATAGCCGCCACCGGCACAGATACCCAAAGCACCGATGCGGTGCTCGTCAATGAAAGGCAGGGTGACCAGATAGTCGATGGCATAACGAATGTCCTCGACACGCTCATAAGGCGCTTCGGAATAGTGGGGCGTGCCGCCGCTCTCACCCGCATAGGCAGCATCGAAGGCGAGCGTCACAAAGCCCCGTTCCGCCAGTCTGTGGGCATAGAGACCGGCCGACTGTTCTTTCACGCTTCCAGCCGGATGAACACTCAATATGGACGGATAGCGTCGAGTAGCATCGAAGTCCTTCGGAAGGAACAGATTGCCAACCAATATTATGTTGTTACTGCGAAGGAATGACACCTTGCGGACCGTTACGCCTGTATTTTCTTCTACCGGAGTAACAGTCACCTGTTCCGTTGCGGGAACACCCGGCAAGCTCCCGGTTTGCGCGAAAACAGCACTGCCCAGAAACAGGGCCGAAATGAATGAAGACAAATATTTCATAACTCATTGTTTAAGGAATGTTTATTTCAGAGTCTGCATATCGATTACATAGCAGAACTTGACTTTCCCTGGTATCTCAACTTTTATTAGTAATCGATGATTGTTCCAATTCCGTTAATCCGTTTCCGGTCTTGTTTATTTAATTTACGAATACAAAAATAGGATGTATTCACCGGACATGGCTTATACAGATTCCGGATTGATTTACCGAATTCGCTGTTTAATAATATAGCATTGTTTTTCAGGCATGCTCCATGGCATACACCAATCGCTGAAATGCTTACCAAAATTGCTGTTTTATATTATTCAATGGTCATGAACATGGGAAAAGACGTATCTTTGCCTTGGAGAATGATCGTTGCCACAAGAAAGACCTGAAAATGACTAGTCAGATGTTGAATATTGAGACAATCTCCCAGTACAACGATATGTTGGGGGTGGAGACACTGAATCCTTTGGTGAGTGTCATCGACTTGTCGAAAGCCAAACCAATGCGCCATATGCGTCACACGTTCAGTTTTTATGTAGTTTTTCTCAAGGACGAAAAAAACTGTGATCTGATTTACGGACGACAGCGCTACGATTATCAAAAGGGATCAGTTGTTTGTCTGGCTCCGGGACAGGTGATTGGCATAGAGGACACCGGAGTGGATTTCCAGCCGAAAGGATGGGCCTTGTGCTTCGATCCGGAGTTAATACACGGAACAGCATTGAGCCGTAACATGCGGGAATATTCATTTTTCTCTTATGAGGTGAACGAGGCTCTGCATCTGTCAGAACAAGAAAGGGAACTGTTCGTTGACTGTCTGATCAAGATACATGGTGAACTCGAACATTCCATAGATCATCTCAGCAAACGTATGATAGCGGCTCATATCGGTCTTTTGCTTGATTATTGTCTGCGGTTCTATGAACGGCAGTTCATATCCCGAGAGCCGGTAAATCGGGATATACTGATCCGTTTCGAATCCTTGCTGGATGAATATTTTGTCAAAAAGGAAGCCATGAGTAGAGGATTGCCTACGGTCCGGTATTGCGCAAAGAAACTATGCCTCTCGCCGGGATATTTCGGAGACTTGATCAAAAAAGAAACGGGGAAATCCGCACAAGCCTATATTCATCATAAGGTTATAGACATGGCCAAAGAACTTATTTTGAATCCGTCAAGATCCATTTCTCAAGTTGCCTATGAACTGGGATTTCAATATCCGCAACATTTTACAAGATTATTCAAGAAATTGGTAGGCCAAACTCCTAATGAATACCGATCACAAGGAATAATCCGATAGAATCGATTTCTCTATTTCAACCTTCGCATCTCCGGGATACTGCCAAAACGAAAGTGAAGGCTGATATGGGCAATGGGGCTATTTCTTTATTTAGCCCATCGCCTCAGACCGTCTGAGACGGTGTGGTTTGTTTGCGCAAATTTCATTGATTGTGATATAATATATTGATAATTAATACTTATAAATTTCTTCAACGAGGACGAGTATTAATCGTTTTCCTGAATCAGACAGTTGAACACAGTGCGACAAACAAATCATCTTTGTTTGTCGCACTGAATGTTTTTAATACCCTTATGGTTGAGTTTACGGACATTACAGTTTTTCTTCACGAGATCAGTGCCTGTTTGTCTATGATGTATTATTTTTGTTTATTCTTATGATAAAAATTGGAACATGAAGGACTTTTGGGGAAAAGGAGTATATATGAAGAAGGTTGTGCAGAGATTTGTCATCTTTACTTGCATGATGTCATTGGTTGCATGTACCCTTTATAAAGGAATAAAATATGGTAACGCGGCAGTCGATGATTCTGAGATATTTGAGCAGGACACAGTGAACAAAGGTTGCCGGACTTTTACTTTTTCTGAATTGGATGACGACGACAGGGTGCTTGACACGATGAAGTTAGCTTTCTATTCCGCCCGTCAGGATTCCATATATATGATGAGTATCCCCGAGTCAATGGAAAGAATAAATAAGCCGGCGGCTGCACTTATCGTGAAAAATGACACGATAGTTTTCGAACATTACCATGGCGGTTGGAACGAAGATACCCAGTCATGCATTTTCTCAGTAACCAAAACCATAACATCAATGCTTTGCGGCATAGCTCTCAAGGAGGGATATATAAAGAGTCTGAGTGATCCGGTCACTGATTATATTCCCGAACTTGCAGAAGAAGCTCCTTTGTTTGATTCGCTCCGGATAGAGCATCTTCTGGATATGACGGCCGGGTTAAAGTTTGAGGAGAACTACAGTTGGAATCCTTTTTCCAAGATGGCACGCCTGTATTTGGGTAACAATGCCTTGAAAGTTGTTAAAGGCATAAGGTTTTTGCATCAGCCGGGCGAGCGTTATCATTATGACTCTATGACAACCCAGATTCTTGGCATCGTGATTGAGAGAGCTACGGGAAAACCGTATGCACAATATCTTTCCGAGAAGGTGTGGCAACCTCTGGGGATGGAGAAAGATGCGCTAATCGGACTGGACAGCCGAAAACACCGGGTTGCCAAAAGCTATGCCGGCCTTACCAGCAACGTGAGGGACCTGGCCAGGGTGGGGCGGCTGTATCTGAATAAAGGCAATTGGGATGGGGTGCAGATTATTGATTCTGCATTCGTGGCACGTTCATTAAGTCCGCATGTCAGCGGTGAAAAGAGAAAATACACTTATTCCTATTCCTGGTATTGGGGGATTATGGGCGAGAAGAGTTTCACGGACACGGACAGTCTTAAGGCTTACTATCAGAATCCGTGCAATCTGCAGGGGAAGGCGGAATATTGTGGCTGGCAGCGGCAGGATGATGGCCGGGCAAGAGCGATTCTCCACCAGGGCAGCCATTGGGCCTTTGGCTTGTACGGACAGGTGTTGTACATCAATCCGCGTAAAAATATCATAGGGGTGTATTTGGGTGCAGACCGGTTTGAGGATTTCCAGAACGTCTTTGAAAAAACGCTGGAAGTGCTTTAGGTATGCAGAGCTTATACACCAGTGCGGGTACCTGAAGATTGTGCGGAAGCAGGTTCTGGGGAATGGTATCGACTGTTTGCCGGTCGGATTCTGTTCCGTGCGGGAATTTTGTCCGGCAGATTGTTGTCCGGGAAATTGTGCCGTATGTGGTGATGATATGTATGCGAGGTGTCAGGCCTTTTGTGCGATATAGAAACCGTAGTTGTAAAATTCCCTGTATTTCTTGTAGAGTTCGAACTCCTGCCTGTCCTTTTCGACAATCTGGCGGGCCAGTTCATTCTCACCATATGCTTGTAGAAACTCGTTGTGCCTTTTCAGAAGAGGCAGGTAATAATTGTCTGTCCAGCAGTTGTCCGGCAGGATGAAATGGCCGAGCACTTTATAACCGGCGTCCTCCAAAATAGCGGTCTTTCCGGCAATGGTGTTCATTTCCGGGTATTCGCTGTTCCAAAAGAGCTCAACTTCTGAGGGCCGCTTGCGCGTGGTCCACGATAATTCGGAAACAGCCAGTATTCCCTCCTTTTTCAGAAAATGTTTCCAGTAGTTGACGCCCCTTTCAAATCCGATGTTGTATATGGCACCTTCCGACCATATGATGTCGAATTCTTCCTTATCAAAGGGCAGGCTGTCCATGGAGGCAGCTATCGTACGGAGAGAGGCCGTGACATTTCCCTGCTTTACCTCGTGGTCGTAGTTTTCTTTCAGCTTGTTGAGAAATGTCGGAAAAAGGTCGACCGCCACGATTTCGCCTTTCAGCATTTTGGCCAGATGGATGGTCTGCGCACCTGTGCCGCAGCCCAGGTCGGCTATTCTGTACTCCTTTTCCTTATTGATGTGTCCCAAGTGGGCTGCCAGAAGTGTCGTCTCTTCGCTGCCTGGACCCTGGCGGAGGTTGTTCCGGTGCAGTTGCACCAGCAATTCCATTTCGTTCATATATATAATAATGTGTGTGGTGACTATTGAATGTTTCTATGGCCGGTTGCCGGATTGGTCCGGGGCTTGAAGGCGTCTGCCCGATGTTTCCAGGTTCCGGGCAGCGCATCCATGGCGGCCTCTGTAGCCAGTGCCGGCTTTGTGTGGCTTAAAGTTACTAAGATTAAATGAAATGAATGCTATTTGGTACAGTCCGATATCGGATGGCGGTGGTGCTGAAGTGTTGTTTTTCCTTTGGGCAGTATGTTTGAAGTGGCGGGTGCATTTTTCTGCATCAGGCATCATGTTCGGCGTGTCTCCTGTTCCCGACCGTGGAAACTGTGTTTCCGCCGTAAAAGATGCACGTGTGTTTTTTTCTTATCCCTTAATAAACAGAGTTATTCCGCTTCATGCTTCTGTTTCGACGCGTTCGAGAGGTAAAAGTGTGATGTAAGTGTCCGGAAATAAGTTGGCTATTTCCCCTTTTTGTGTATTATGCCATGACAGCAGCCTTCGGGCTTGAATTCTTAATTCCTGTACAGATATATTTTGAATCGTTAAACTTGACGCTATCTTCTATGTTTTTATTGCAAAAGATTTGCATTTGCGAAATATTCGCATTACTTTTGCAGTAAAGATGAGAGATAATGAACGAAGCAGATAAAATCAAGGAGGTGGGACTGAAGGTTACACCGCAGCGAAAGAAGATATATGGAGCGATGATGCAGTTGCGCCATGCCACGGTTGAGGATATTGTTGCGATGCTGCACGAGCAGGGAGAGGAGATGACCGTCTCGACAGTGTATCGTGTCCTGGATTCCTTCTGCAGTGCCGGTTTGCTTACGCAGGTGTCCCATCCCGAAACCGGCCGGTGTTATTATGACGTGACGGTGAAGGAGCATGCCCATGTGTTCTCGGACTTGCAGATAATGGATTACGATGATTCAGGGCTGCTTGGGATGGTCCGGAAATATCTGGAGGGCAAGGGTGACGTGCCGGGAGAAATTGACAGAATACAAATACAGATAACAGTAAATAAAAGTTCAACCCCTAAAAGATAGAATTATGAGAAGTATCACGACATTCGATTTGCAGTACGCACATAGATTTTATGGTTTTAAGGGCGAGGCCCAGTATCTGCACGGTCACACAGGCGTGTTGACCATTGAGGTGGAAGATGATGTGAACGAAGGTGTGAACATGGTGTTCCCGTGTAATGAAATACAGAAGACGGCGTGGGCTGTTCTGAAGAATTTTGACCATTCGTTGATCCTCCGTGAGGATGATCCCCTGTTGCCGGCCATACTTGATGTATATGAGAAGCAGGGCATCCGCAACGGACATCCGCAGAATCAGATGAAGGGCGAGGCCTTTCAGACCGAACTGGCCAAGGCATATCCCGATGCCCGCCTGGTAGTAACCAAGGAGACGATGACAGTGGAAGGCATGATAAAAATCGTCTACGACTTGCTGAAGGACAAACTGAATATTGCAAAAATCACCTTCACGAGCGGTGTCAATGCTGCTTCGGCAGAATTTGAGACGCACAATCAGATTGACCGCTGTCCCTTGTGCGGAATCGCCCTGGATGAAAACGGAGTGTGTCCGAAGTGCGGATACCGGAAATAATAAGGGCAGCTAACCTTCCGGGAGGGGCGCAGTGTTCAGTTGAAGCACCCTGAGCCCGATTCCCTGAAGTTGGAATTCCAAGTAATTGAATTGATTTTACAAACGATGCGGCATGATGAGCACGACTGCGGCTTGTCATGCCGCTCTTTTTTTGGCAACAGAGGGAGGCGAGCTGGGAGCGGAGTGTCTCGGAGCAGGTGGTGTGCAGGCGCCACGAGCTTTTCCCGGTTAAGCCTTTGAGTCCTTCCTCGTTGTTGCAGCTGAAATCGGCAGGAAAAAGGTCGCAGGAACAGAAGTAAGGACAGAAAAAACAAAAGTACTGACTGTTTTTCCTAAAGTACCGATAGTTTTTCCTAAAGTACTGACTGTTTTTGTAGGGGGAGGAGCCGAAGAAGCCTGAAGGTGGAAAAGCCCAGTTTTGCTCCCGAATCAGATTTTTGTCTATGGAGTAAGGCGGCAGATGGCGGGAGCAGGGAGAAATGGTGGGGGGAGTAAGGTGTGTGACAGACGGTGGATAGCGTTGAAAACAAGCTCTTTGTCAAGGTTGCCAGCAAGAAAAATGTAAAAAAATGCCTTTTCCATATGTTTAACAACATATTTGAGCCGTTTTGCCATTTTGGAATTCCATACTCGCCCATTTTTTGCTAATTTTGTAAATGCAATTCCTGGTTATCGGGACCAATGTGTTAAAAATCAAATATTTTTAGAAAAAGGTTTGCGGTGTGAGTTTTTTTTCATATCTTTGCATCCCGAAAAGTAGGAAACGTAAGATAACTGCTTTATTTTTAGAATTATGGCTTTTAGCCGGGGTTAGAGATAACCTGCCGCCCCTTTGTTGCGACGGTAATGATGGGCTACGGAACAATTAAAAATTTAACTTTATACAAATCAAAACTGAAATGCCAGGATTGTTAGGAAAGAAAATCGGAATGACATCCGTGTTCAGTGCCGACGGCAAGAATGTACCGTGCACTGTTATTGAAGTTGGTCCTTGCGTGGTAACTCAGATCAAGAATGTGGAAAAAGATGGATACGCTGCCGTTCAGGTAGGTTTCCTGGATGCAAAGGAGAAGAACACTTCTGCTCCTTTGATGGGCCACTTCAAGAAGGCTGGTGTTACTCCCAAGCGTCACTTGGCCGAGTTCTCAGGTTTCGATCAGGAATTGAATCTGGGCGACACTCTGACTGTAGAGTTGTTCAAGGACGCTGACTTTGTGGACGTTATTGGGACTTCCAAAGGTAAGGGCTTCCAGGGCGTTGTGAAGCGTCATGGTTTTGGTGGTGTAGGCCAGTCTACCCACGGACAGGACGACCGTTTGCGCAAGCCGGGTTCTATCGGCGCATGTTCTTATCCCGCGAAAGTGTTCAAGGGGCTGCGCATGGGTGGCCAGATGGGCGGTAATCGCGTAACTACCCAGAACTTGAAAGTGTTAAAGGTAATTCCCGAGCACAATCTCCTTATTATCAAGGGTTCTGTTGCGGGTTGCAAAGGTTCAATCGTAATAATTGAGAAATAATGGAAGTTAGTGTATTAAATATCAAAGGAGAAGATACTGGCAGAAAGGTGGTTCTCAATGATGCCATTTTTGGTGTTGAGCCTAACGACCATGCTATTTATCTGGATGTAAAGCGTTACCTCGCCGCTCAGCGTCAGGGTACAGCTAAATCGAAGGAAAGAAGCGAAATCAGCGGTTCTACCCGCAAGCTGGGTCGTCAGAAGGGTGGCGGCGGTGCTCGTCGTGGTGACATCAATTCTCCGCTGCTCGTAGGTGGTGCACGCGTATTCGGTCCTACCCCCCGCGACTATTCTTTCAAGTTGAACAAGAAAGTAAAGGCTCTGGCCCGTATCAGCGCGCTCAGTTACAAGGCAAAGAACGGTGAAATCGTGGTTGTGGAAGACTTCAACCTTGAGGCACCCAAGACAAAGGCCTTCATCGAGATTATGAAGAACCTCAACCTTGCAGACAAGAAGGTGCTGGTGGTATTGCCTGAGTCAAATGCCAACATATATCTTTCTGCCCGCAATCTGCAGAAAGCAAGTGTTGCTCTCGCAGCCGGCCTGAATACTTACGGCGTGCTGAACGCTGGTGTCATGGTGGTTACCGAAAGCGCACTCGGAAAGATTGAAGCAGTATTAACGAAGTAATCAACGAACAGGAAAATGGCATATATCGTAAAACCTTTGGTCTCTGAGAAGATGACCAATATCACAGATAAGGAAAATAAGTTCGGCTTCATTGTTCGTCCCGAAGCAAACAAGCTTCAAATCAAGGCTGAGGTAGAAGCGCTTTATGGCGTGACGGTTACCAGCGTTAATACGATGAACTATGCAGGCAAGAACAAGAGCCGTTATACTAAGGCTGGTCTGCTCCGCGGTCGTAGCAATGCTTTCAAGAAGGCAATTGTTACACTGAAGGAAGGCGAAACTATCGATTTTTATAGCAATATCTAAATAAAAGATGGCAGTACGTAAATTTAAGCCCACAACACCGGGCCAAAGACACAAAATTATTGGTACGTTCGAAGAAATTACTGCATCCGTACCAGAAAAATCTCTCGTTTTCGGTAAGAAGTCAACCGGCGGCCGTAACAACGTAGGTAAGATGACCGTGCGCTACATGGGCGGTGGTCACAAGAGAAAGTTCCGTCTGATTGACTTTAGAAGAGAGAAAGATGGTGTTCCCGCTGTAGTGAAGACAATCGAGTACGATCCTAACCGTTCGGCCCGCATTGCACTTCTGTTCTACGCGGATGGTGAAAAACGTTATATTATTGCTCCCAATGGATTGAAGGTGGGTGACCGGCTGATGTCAGGTGCTGACGCTGCTCCTGAAGTTGGAAACGCACTCCCGTTGCAGAACATCCCCGTGGGTACGGTTATCCACAACATCGAGCTCCGTCCGGGTCAGGGCGCTCTGCTCGTTCGTTCTGCCGGTAACTTCGCACAGCTTACTTCCCGTGAGGGCAAGTATTGTGTAATCAAGTTGCCTTCCGGTGAAACCCGTCAGATTCTTAGTGCTTGTAAGGCAACCATCGGTAGCGTAGGTAATTCCGACCACGCACTGGAAAGTTCTGGTAAGGCCGGTCGCTCTCGTTGGTTGGGACGTCGTCCGCACAACCGTGGTGTTGTTATGAACCCTGTTGATCACCCGATGGGTGGTGGTGAAGGCCGTCAGTCAGGTGGACACCCACGTTCTCGCAAGGGCTTGTATGCTAAGGGCTTGAAGACAAGAGCTCCGAAGAAGCAGTCAAGCAAGTACATAATTGAAAGACGTAAGAAGTAATAAGCACTAAAAGATTTAGTAATATATGAGTCGTTCATTAAAGAAAGGTCCGTACATCGCAGTATCTTTGGAAAAGAAGATTCTCGCCATGAACGAAAGCGGCAAGAAAAATGTCGTTAAGACTTGGGCCAGAGCTTCAATGATTTCCCCCGATTTCGTGGGACATACAGTTGCAGTTCACAACGGAAATAAGTTCATTCCTGTTTACGTAACCGAAAACATGGTTGGCCATAAGTTGGGTGAGTTTGCACCTACCCGCAAGTTCGGTGGTCACGGTGACAAGAAGAAAAAGTAAATAGGGACATTCAATCCAGATTAAAAAAGAATAAAAATAAATGGGAGCAAGAAAAAGATTAGCGGCTGAAAAGAGAAAAGAAGCCCTGAAGACCCAGTATTTTGCAAAATTGCAGAATGTTCCCTCTTCTCCGCGTAAGATGCGCTATGTTGTAGACATGGTACGCGGTATGGAGGTGAACCGCGCCCTCGGTACCCTCAGATTTTCCAAGAAGGCAGCATCACAGGATGTAGAGAAGCTGTTGCGTTCAGCTATCGCCAACTGGGAACAGAAGAACGAGCGTAAGGCAGAAGAAGGCGAATTGTTCATAACCAAGATTTTTGTTGATGAAGGTGTGACCCTCAAGCGTATGCGTCCGGCACCCCAGGGTAGAGGTTATAGAATTCGTAAACGTTCAAACCACGTGACCATTTTCGTGGGTACTAAAACAAATGACTAATAGAAAGAAGTATGGGACAAAAAGTAAATCCGATAAGTAACCGACTCGGAATTATTCGTGGCTGGGATTCTAACTGGTACGGTGGTTCTAACTTTGGTGACAACCTGCTCGAGGACAGCAAGATTCGTAAGTACCTCGAAGAGCGTCTGGCAAGAGCAAGCGTATCTCGCATCGTTATTGAGCGTACTCCGAAACTGATTACCATTACCGTTTGCACTTCACGCCCGGGCGTAATCATCGGCAAGGGTGGTCAGGAAGTTGACAAGCTCAAGGAAGAGCTCAAGAAGATTACTGACAAGGATGTTCAGATTAACATCTTCGAAGTGAAGAAGCCGGATTTGGATGCAAACATCGTAGGTAAGAGCATCGCCCGTCAGGTAGAAGGCAAGATTGCTTACCGTCGTGCTATCAAGATGGCTATTACCAATGCAATGCACGCTGGTGCTGAAGGTATCAAGATTCAGATTAGCGGACGTTTGAACGGTGCAGAAATGGCACGTAAGGAAATGTTCAAGGAAGGCCGTACGCCGTTGCACACTTTCCGTGCTGATATTGACTACTGCCAGACTGAGGCTTTGACGAAGGTCGGCCTGCTGGGCATCAAGGTGTGGATTTGCCGCGGAGAGGTTTATGGCAAGCGTGAGCTTACCCCGAACTTCACTCCTGAGAAGGAAAGCGGTCGCGGAAACGGTGGTCACAATGCAAATGGCCGCAAGTTCCGTAACAAAAGAAACAACAACCGTTAATAACATCAGTTAGAGTATTATGTTACAACCGAAAAGAACTAAATACAGAAGACCGCAAAAAGGCCGTTGCAAAGGAAACGCACAGCGTGGCAACCAGCTCGCTTTTGGTAGCTTCGGCATCAAGAGCCTTGATACACATTGGCTCACCGGTCGCCAGATTGAAGCTGCTCGTGTGGCAATGACCCGTTACATGCAGCGTGAAGGTCAGAGCTGGATTCGTATCTTCCCTGACAAACCTATCACCAAGAAGCCTGCTGACGTACGTATGGGTAAGGGTAAGGGTGACCCCGTAGGTTACGTATTCCCTATCACTCCGGGACGAATCATTTTTGAAATAGATGGTGTACCTTTCGAGGTGGCAAAGGAAGCGCTCCGTCTCGCCGCTCAGAAACTTCCTGTGACTACAAAGTTCATTGTTCGACCTGACTACGATAAAAACGCTTAATTATGAAGATTGCAGAAATTAGACAGATCCCTGCCGGAGAATTGGCAGAGCGTATTGAGGCTGAGGTTGCCAAGTACAACCAGATGTTGTTGAACCACAGCATTTCTCCTCTTGAAAATACTGCACAGATTAAAGCAGCCCGTCGTACGATTGCTAGAATGAAGACTGTGTTGCGTGAGATTGAACTTAACAAATAATAATGGTCTCAATGGAAGCTAGAAATTTAAGAAAGACAAGACAGGGTGTTGTGATTAGCAATAAGATGGATAAGACCATTGTTGTTGCAGCCAAGTTCAAGGAAAAGCACCCGATTTATGGTAAATTCATCTCCAAGACGAAGAAGTACCATGTTCATGACGAAAAGAACGATTGCAACTTGGGCGATACTGTTCTGATCATGGAGACTCGTCCTCTGAGCAAGACAAAACGTTGGAGAGTGGTTGAAATTGTTGAAAGAGCTAAGTAATTATGATACAGACTGAATCCAGATTAACCGTAGCAGACAACAGCGGTGCCCGTGAAGCCCTCTGCATCCGTGTTTTGGGTGGTACAAAAAGGCGCTACGCTTCTGTCGGTGATGTAATCGTTGTTTCTGTGAAGAACGTGATTCCATCAAGTGATATTAAAAAAGGTGCCGTATCAAAGGCTTTGATTGTACGTACCAAGAAGGAAATCCGTCGTGCTGACGGTTCTTACATTCGCTTTGACGACAATGCTTGCGTATTGCTCAACAATGCCGGCGAATTGAGAGGCAGCCGTATTTTCGGCCCTGTGGCACGTGAACTTCGTTCCGTCAACATGAAGGTGGTTTCTTTGGCACCCGAAGTACTTTAATCCGAAAAACGATAGAGTAATGAGCAAATTACATATTAAGAAAGGCGACACCGTTTATGTAAACACCGGCAAGAGCAAAGGTGCTACCGGTAAGGTTGTCAAGGTTTTCGTTGAAGAACAGCGTGCCATCGTAGAAGGCGTGAACATGGTTTCCAAGAGCCAGAAGCCCAACGCCAAGAACCCTCAGGGTGGAATTATCAAGATGGAAGCTCCCATCCATATTTCTAACTTGAATGTGGTTGATCCCAAGAGCGGAAAGCCGACTCGCATCGGCCGCCGACTGAACAGTGAAGGCAAGTTGGTTCGTTATGCAAAAAAATCAGGTGAGGAGATTTAAAAATGAGTAATACAGCAAACCTTAAGAAGGAATATGCCGAGCGCATTGCTCCGGCTCTCATGAAGCAATTCAATTACTCTTCCAAAATGCAGATTCCTGTACTCAAGAAGATTGTCATCAATCAGGGATTGGGTATGGCAACTGCTGACAAGAAGATTATTGATGTTGCCGTTAATGAATTGACTGCCATCACCGGACAGAAGGCTGTGGCTACTGTTTCCAAGAAGGACGTGGCTAACTTCAAGCTCCGTAAGAAGATGCCTATCGGCGTAATGGTAACCCTGCGCCGCGAGCAGATGTATGAATTCCTGGAGAAACTGGTTCGCGTGGCTCTTCCCCGTATCCGTGACTTCAAGGGTATCGAGAGCAAGTTTGATGGCCGTGGTAACTACACCCTCGGTATTCAGGAGCAGATTATCTTCCCTGAAATCAATATCGATACTATCGACCGCATCTTGGGTATGAATATTACATTCGTTACCAGTGCACCCACCGATGAGGAAGGTTATGCTTTGCTCAAGGAATTTGGTCTTCCCTTTAAAAACGCTAAAAACAACTAATATACGATATGGCAAAAGAATCTATGAAGGCTCGTGAAGTGAAAAGAGCCAAGTTAGTAGCCAAGTATGCAGCAAAGCGCGCAGCGTTGAAGGAAATCGTGAACAAGTCGAATGACCCCGTAGAAGCTTACGAAGCTGCCCGCAAGTTGCAGAGCATTCCTCGTAATGCAAACCCCATCCGTCTGCACAACCGTTGCAAACTGACTGGACGTCCCAAAGGTTACATCCGTCTGTTCGGTCTCTCTCGTATCCAGTTCCGTGAGATGGCATCCAACGGTTTGATTCCCGGCGTGAAGAAAGCAAGCTGGTAATACACCAAATTAATTTATATTATATTTAATATTGTCGGGGGCGTCCCGATTAATTAAACATTTTATATCATGACAGATCCAATAGCAGATTATTTGACGCGGTTGCGCAACGCCATTCAGGCCAAGTTGCGTGTAGTTGAAGTTCCCGCTTCAAATTTGAAGAAGGAAATCACTAAAATCCTCTTCGACAAGGGTTACATCTTGAACTACAAGTTCGTAGAAGACGGTGTACAGGGCACTATCAAGATTGCTCTCAAGTACAATCCGCAGACCAAGGTCAACGCCATCAAGAGCCTGACCCGCGTATCCACTCCCGGTATGCGTAAGTATACTGGCTATCGTGAAATGCCGAGAGTTATCAACGGACTTGGAATCGCTATCATTTCAACGTCTAAAGGAGTTATGACTGACAAAGAGGCTTCCGAACTGAAGATCGGTGGTGAAGTTCTTTGCTATATTTATTAATTTAGGAGGAAATTATGTCTAGAATAGGTAAATTGCCGATTAACATCCCTGCAGGAGTGACAGTAACTCTTCAGGATAATGTAGTGTCTGTAAAAGGGCCGAAGGGTGAGATGAGCCAGGCTGTTGATCCTTCTATCATTGTCACAATCGAAAACAACGTTATCACCTTCTCCATCGATGAGAACAACGATACGGTTGAAACCAAGCAGAAGCAGGCTTTCCATGGCCTCTACCGTGCTTTGGTCAACAACATGGTAGTTGGTGTATCTCAGGGTTACAAGAAGGAGATGGAACTGGTCGGTGTTGGTTATCGTGTATCCAACCAGGGTAATCTTGTAGAGTTCTCACTGGGTTATACCCACCCCATCTTTATCCAGCTTCCGAAGGAAATTAAGGTTGAGACAAAGACTGAAAGAAATAAGAACCCGTATATCTGCCTTGAGTCCTGCGACAAGCAGCTCCTGGGTCTTGTATGCGCAAAAATCCGTTCTTTCCGTAAACCTGAACCTTATAAAGGAAAGGGTATCTTGTATATCGGCGAGCAGATTCGCAGAAAGTCTGGTAAGTCTGCAGGTGCTAAGTAATTTAAAGGTATAAGATTATGACAACGAAAAAAGAACAAAGACGCATAAAGATCAAATATCGGGTACGTAACAAGATTTTCGGTACTGCAGAGCGTCCCCGTTTGAGCGTGTTCAGAAGCAACAAGCAGATTTACGCTCAGATTATCAATGACGAAACCGCTACTACGTTGGTAGCAGCATCTTCTTTGGGCATGGAAGCTATGCCTAAGAAGGAGCAGGCTGCAAAGGTAGGTGAAGCCGTAGCCAAGAAGGCTATCGAGGCTGGAATCACTACCGTAGTTTTTGACCGTAACGGATATCTCTATCACGGTCGTGTGAAAGAACTGGCTGATGGTGCCCGCAATGGTGGACTTAAATTCTAAATGATTATGGCAAACAGAGTAATTGTTAATAGCGAAGAATTGAAGGATAGACTCGTTGCTATCAATCGCGTAGTTAAAGTAACCAAGGGTGGTCGTACTTTCACTTTTGCAGCCATCGTTGTTGTTGGTGACGGAAAAGGCGTAATCGGCTACGGTCTGGGTAAGGCCGGGGAAGTTACTGCTGCCATTGCTAAGGGTGTGGAAGCTGCCAAGAAGAACTTGGTTAAGGTTCCCGTACTCAAAGGTACTGTTCCTCATGAGCAAGCAGCTAAGTTCGGTGGTGCCAATGTTTTGATTTTGCCGGCTTCTGAAGGTACAGGAGTTGTTGCCGGCGGTGCAATGCGTGCCGTATTGGAAAGCGTTGGTATCAAGGACGTTTTGGCTAAGTCAAAAGGTTCTTCAAACCCTCACAACTTAGTTAAGGCCACAATTTTGGCTTTGAGTGAAATGCGTGATGCACGTACGGTTGCCCAGCACCGTGGCGTGTCTTTGGAAAAAGTATTCAGAGGTTAACGACTATGGCAACAGTAAAGATCAAACAGATAAAGAGTAGAATCGGTGCTTCTATCGATCAGAAGAGAACACTCGATGCGCTTGGCCTGACTAAGATGTATCATGTAGTAGAGAAAGAGGATTCTCCTGTTCTCCGTGGTATGATTCGTAAGGTTCACCATTTGGTTACGGTCGAAGGTTAATAATTCAAAAAGTAGAAAGTCATGAAATTACATACTTTAAAGCCTGCTGCAGGTGCAACCAAGTCATGCAAAAGAATTGGCCGTGGTCCGGGTTCCGGCATGGGTGGTACTTCTACCCGCGGTCACAAGGGTGCCAAGCAGCGTTCTGGATATAGCAAGAAAATCGGTTTTGAAGGCGGTCAGATGCCTTTGCAGCGTCGTTTGCCGAAATTCGGATTCAAAAACATCAATCGCGTAGAGTACAAGGCCATTAATATCTCCACCTTGCAGGCTTTGGCTGAGGCCAAAGGTCTTTCAAAAATCGGTATTGAGGAGCTTATTGCTGCCGGTTTCATTTCCAACAAGCAGTTGGTGAAGATTCTCGGCAATGGTGAACTCACTACCAAGCTGGAAGTGATAGCCCACGCATTCTCTAAGAGTGCGGAGGCAGCCATTCAGGCAGCCGGCGGTTCGGTTACTAAACTCTAAAGTGCGGATTGATGAAAAAGATAATCGAGACTTTAAAGAACATTTGGAGAATTGAGGATTTGAGAACACGAATCCTCATTACTCTCCTTTTTGTTGCTGTATACCGCCTCGGCTCCTTTATCGTGTTGCCAGGTATTGACCCCAATGGTCTGGCCAGACTTCAGGAGCAGACGAGCGAAGGCTTGATGTCTTTGTTGAATATGTTCTCGGGTGGTGCTTTCTCTAATGCTTCAGTTTTCGCATTGGGAATCATGCCTTATATTTCAGCATCGATTGTCATCCAGTTGCTGGCAGTTGCTGTACCATATTTCCAGAAGATGCAGCGTGAAGGTGAGAGCGGACGTAGAAAGATCAATCAGTATACTCGCTGGTTGACCATCTTCATCCTCTTCTTCCAGGCTCCTACCTATCTCATCAATCTGAAGATGCAGGCAGGTGGTGCGTTCCAGGCTGGCGACGGATTGGAATTCTTCATCACGTCTACGATTATTCTTACAGCTGGAAGTATGTTCATCCTCTGGTTAGGTGAACGTATTACCGATAAAGGTATTGGTAATGGTGTGTCCCTCATCATTATGATTGGTATCATTGCCCGTCTCCCCATTTCTTTGGCAGAGGAGTTCTCTTCAGCTTTGAGTGGAGCAGAAGGTGGTGGTTTGGTCATGTTCCTCTTCGAGATTCTGGCCCTTCTCGTAGTGATGGCGTTGGCTATACTGCTCGTGAAGGCAACTCGCAAGGTGCCTGTACAGTATGCCAAGCGTGTAGAGGGTGGCAAGCAGTTCGGCGGAGCCCGTCAGTATATTCCTCTGAAGCTTTTCGCAGCGAACGTAATGCCTATTATTTTTGCGCAGGCTATCATGTTTATTCCGCTCGTTCTGGCTCAGACCGACGAAAGCGGTTTCTTGAGTAGCTTCCGCGACCACACCAGTGTTGCCTATAATGTAGTGTTTGTGATTCTCATTGTTGCTTTCACCTTCTTCTATACAGCGATTACGTTGAATCCTGTGCAGATGGCAGAGGATATGAAGCGCAACAATGGTTTCATTCCCGGCATTAAGCCAGGAAAGGCAACAGCCGACTATTTGGACGGTGTAATCACCCGCCTTCTCTTGCCCGGTTCCTTGTTTATCGCATTGATTGCCATTATGCCCGCTTTTGCCGGTATTTTTGGAGTCAAGCAAGGTTTCGCGCAGTTCTTCGGTGGAACTTCACTGTTGATTTTGGTCGGTGTGGTGCTTGACACTTTACAACAGATTGAAAGTCATCTCCTCGTTCGGCGTTATGACGGTTTGCTGAATTCCGGTCATGTACGTTCCAGAGGTGCTGGTAATGTTTCCGCTTATTGATATTTAATCGTCTGATGATTTATCTGAAGACCGAGGAAGAAATCGAGTTGTTGCGTAAGGCCAACCTTCTGGTCAGCGCGACACTTGCAGAGATAGCAAAGATTGTGAAGCCGGGTGTAACCACCCGACAGATGGATACCCTGGCTGAACAATTTATTCGAGACCATGGAGCGGTTCCTACGTTCAAGGGATTTCCCAATCCCTATGGTCCCAGTTTTCCGGCGTCCATTTGTACGTCTGTCAACGAGGTGGTTGTACATGGTATTCCGGATGACAAGGAATTGAAAGATGGCGACATCGTTTCTGTGGATTGTGGAACTTTCCTTGACGGTTTTTGCGGTGATTCCTGTTACACGTTCTGTGTGGGAGAAGTCGCACCGGAGGTAAAGGCTTTGCTGCGGACTACGAAGGAATCCTTATATAAAGGAATAGAGCAATGCATCGTGGGCCGGCGATTGGGAGATATCGGTTATGCTGTACAGTCGCATTGCGAAGCCGAGGGCTATGGAGTTGTCCGTGAGTTCGTGGGACACGGCATTGGTCGTGAGATGCACGAAGAACCTCAGGTGCCCAATTATGGCCGTCAGGGAAATGGCAAGCAATTGAAAAATGGTTTGTGCATAGCAATCGAACCTATGATTACGATGCATTCTCCGGAAATTGCGATGTTGCCGGACCGTTGGGGAGTGATAACCCGGGATGGAGGATATGCTGCGCATTTTGAGCATACAATTGCGATACATCATGGTAAGGCTGATCTGATGTCCTCATTTGAAGAAATCGAAGAAATTGAAAGACAATTAAATTAACAATGGCGAAACAAACAGCAATCGAACAGGACGGAACCATTGTGGAAGCATTGAGCAATGCAATGTTCCGGGTAGAATTGGAGAATGGGCATGAAATCACCGCCCATATATCTGGTAAGATGCGTATGCATTACATTAAAATACTTCCAGGAGACAAGGTAAAGGTGGAAATGAGTCCTTATGACCTTTCAAAGGGAAGAATCGTATTCAGATATAAATAATACATTAAAATATGAAGACTAGAGCATCTTTGAAGAAGCGCTCTGCTGATTGCAAGATTGTGCGTCGCAAGGGCCGCTTGTATGTGATTAACAAAAAGAACCCTAAGTACAAGACTCGCCAGGGTTAATCCGGTTTTTGCAAAATAAATTAGAAAGAATATGGCAATAAGAATTGTTGGTGTCGATTTGCCCCAAAACAAAAGAGGCGAAATCGCTTTGACCTATATCTATGGTATTGGTCGCAGTAGTTCGGCTAAGATTTTAGACAAGGCCGGAGTGGACAGAGATTTGAAGGTAAAAGACTGGACCGATGACCAAGCTGCAAAGATTCGTGAAATCATCGCTGCAGAATTTAAGGTAGAGGGTGATCTCCGTTCTGAAATCCAGTTGAATATTAAGCGTCTCATGGACATTGGTTGCTATCGCGGTGTTCGTCACCGTAACGGCCTTCCCGTTCGTGGCCAGAGTACTAAGAATAACGCACGTACTCGCAAGGGTCGCAAGAAGACTGTCGCAAACAAGAAAAAGGCTACTAAATAACAGATAGATTATGGCAAAGAAAACAGTTGCAGCAAAAAAGAGAAACGTGAAAGTTGACGCTATGGGTCAGTTGCACGTTCACAGCTCTTTCAACAATATCATCGTGTCTTTGGCCAATAGTGAGGGCCAGATTATCTCTTGGTCTTCCGCCGGCAAAATGGGTTTCCGCGGTTCCAAGAAGAACACTCCCTATGCAGCCCAGATGGCAGCTCAGGATTGTGCTAAGGTAGCTTATGACTTGGGTCTCCGTAAGGTGAAGGCATATGTTAAGGGTCCAGGTAATGGCCGTGAGTCTGCTATCCGTGCCTGCCATGGTGCCGGAATCGAAGTGACTGAGATTATCGACGTGACTCCGTTGCCCCACAACGGTTGCCGCCCTCCGAAGAGAAGAAGAGTTTAATACATTAAAGAATTAATCAGAACAGTAATATGGCTAGATATATTGGTCCTAAGTCACGTATTGCCCGTCGTTTCGGAGAGGCAATCTTTGGTGCAGACAAAGTACTTTCAAGACGCAACTTCCCTCCCGGACAGCACGGCAACAGCCGTCGTCGCAAGACTTCGGAATACGGTGTCATGCTGGCTGAGAAGCAGAAGGCTAAGTATACTTATGGTGTGCTTGAGAAGCAGTTCCGTAACATGTTCGACGCAGCTGCTGCCGCTTCCGGCATTACGGGTGAGATTCTCTTGCAGAACCTCGAGTGCCGTCTTGACAACGTGGTTTATCGTCTTGGTATTGCTCCCACTCGTGCTGCTGCACGTCAGTTGGTTAACCACAAGCACATCACCGTAGATGGTAAGGTTGTTAATATCGCTTCTTTCAGTGTGAAGCCCGGACAGATCGTAGCAGTTCGCGAGAAGTCCAAGTCGCTCGAAGTGATTGCTGATGCACTTGCAGGGTTCAATCACAGCAAATATCCCTGGATTGAGTGGGACGAGAACACTAAGTCCGGAAAGTTGCTCCACAAGCCCGAACGTGCAGATATTCCTGAGAATATCAAGGAACAGCTGATCGTCGAGTTGTACTCTAAAAACTAAAACATAAACTGATTAAATTCATGGCGATATTAGCATTTCAAAAACCTGATAAAGTAATAATGTTGGAAAACGACTCCAAGTACGGAAAATTTGAATTCCGTCCCTTGGAGCCGGGTTTCGGCACTACAGTCGGAAATGCATTACGTCGTATCCTGCTCTCCTCACTCGAAGGCTTTGCCATCAATACCCTCAAGATAGAAGGTGTTGAGCACGAGTTCGCTTCAGTTCCAGGCGTGCGCGAGGACGTAACCAACATTATTCTCAACCTGAAGCAGGTACGCTTCAGACAGTTAGTAGAAGAATTCGAGACTGAAAAGGTTAGTATCACGGTTGCCAACACGACTGAGTTCAAGGCCGGTGATATTAGCAAGTACCTTACTGGATTTGAAGTGTTAAATCCTGAATTAGTGATTTGCCATTTAGATTCCAAAGCCACGATGCAGATTGAAATTTCAATCAACAAAGGCCGCGGTTATGTTCCCGCTGAGGAGAACAAGGAATACTGCACCGATGTGAATGTAATTCCAATCGACTCCATTTACACCCCTATCCGTAATGTCAAGTATGCGGTTGAGCCGTTCCGTGTCGAGCAGAAGACCGACTACGACAAACTCGTGCTTGAGATTACGACGGATGGTTCCATTCACCCGAAGGAGGCTTTGAAGGAAGCTGCTAAAATCCTCATTTATCATTTCATGCTCTTCTCCGACGAGAAGATTACCATCGACGACTCGGCCAACATGGAGAATGAAGAGTTTGATGAGGAAGTATTGCACATGCGTCAGCTTCTCAAGACGAAACTTGTGGACATGAATCTTTCAGTGCGCGCACTCAACTGCCTCAAGGCAGCCGATGTCGAGACACTGGGTGATTTGGTACAGTTCAACAAGAACGACTTGCTCAAATTCCGCAACTTCGGTAAGAAATCGCTCACGGAGCTTGATGATTTGCTCGAGAGTCTGAATCTTTCGTTTGGAACAGATATCTCTAAGTATAAATTAGATAAAGAATAATCGAAATGAGACATAATAAAAAATTCAACCATTTGAGCCGTACTGCTTCTCACAGAGCTGCAATGTTGTCCAACATGGCGTGCTCTTTGATCAAGCACAAAAGAATCACTACGACTCTCGCCAAGGCTAAGGCCCTCAAGAAGTATGTTGAGCCCCTTATCACCAAGAGCAAGAACGATACGACCAATTCCCGTCGTGTTGTGTTCAGCTACTTGCAGGACAAGTATGCCGTAACTGAGCTCTTCAAGGAGATTTCAGTGAAGGTGGCTGACCGTCCGGGTGGTTATACTCGCATCATCAAGACCGGTTTCCGTGCCAACGATGCCGCTCCCATGTGTTTCATCGAGTTGGTTGACTATGATGAAAACATGGCTAAGACCAAGAAGAAGGCAACGCGCACCCGCCGTTCCAAGAAGGCTGCAGCTGAAGCAACTGAAGCACCTGCTGCTGAGACAGCAACAGAAACTGCTTCTGACGCCGAATAATTCTAAAGCCAAAAACCAATATTCTAATAGAGGGCTGTGTCATCAAGTGATGGCACAGCTTTTTTTTGTAGGTTTTTCGGTTTGTCTGCTTGTGGACTAATTGCTCAATTGCTATCCTGATTGCTTCCTTCATGCGTGAATGTTCTTCGGATACGGCTGCGGAAACGTACTGCAACCCGTTCCAGGTCCTCCCCGTGATGCGGTGGGGTAGCGAAGAGCGGTGGAGATTCTTCCGTACGGGAAAGGTGGCGTTTTCCAGCAGGTAGATGCTGTGGCCGTTGGTTGTTCATTTTCGTATTTACGGGAAAATAATTGCACAACTCGTCCGGTATGCAGATTTTTTCTATTAATTTTGTGTCTGCCGTGAGAGTGGCCTTTCTTCTGCAATCATCTTATTATCAGTTTTGAATGGTTCTTTTGAATCCCGCTTTCACCCTTCTTTTGCAGGTTCTCTTTCGTGGGAAGCATACGCGGTTTTGCGGTGGAGGCGAGGTGCAGGAGCGCAGGTGGTGGATTCATTTCTTCTTTCGCCGACTGATGGCGGGCGAGCGGTTTTCGCGGAAGGAGTGAAAGCCAGGAGCATAAACGGATTTTTGCAGTTATGTCCGGTTGCAGAAGAAGGCGGGAGCGGACGGGCATGTCTTTTTGCAGTGCCGGGCCGCATGCCGCATCCGTGGACACGGTCCGGCCGCTTTGATTCCAGACAAAGCTTTTGCCACCGGAAGTAAGGACTGCGAAACCACGGCTGGCACCTGCCGGGACTTTCCTCCCGGAGGGAAGAGCCGCATATATGAGGATTTAACGGATATAAAAACAAGTATTATATGTATTACGTTTCGAAGACGATGGAGATTGCGGGAGCGCACAGACTCCAGCTGTCATATCCGAGCGAGTGCCAGCACTTGCACGGACATAATTGGATTGTGACGGTATATTGCAAGGCCAGGGAACTGAATCCCGACGGAATGGTGTGCGACTTCAAACATATCAAGGAAAAAATACATGGGTATCTTGATCACGGCAACTTTAACGAGTTGCTGCCCTTTAATCCGACAGCCGAGAACATCGCCAAATGGATTACGGACCAGATTCCTGAGTGTTACAAGGCAAAGGTGCAGGAAAGTGGCGGTAACGTAGCCGTCTATTGTGTCGATGAAGAAGACGGAGGCAATGAGTTATGAGAGTCAATGAAATCTTTTATTCATTGCAGGGCGAAGGAGCCCACACGGGGACGGCGGCGATATTCATCCGCCTTTCGGGATGCAATCTCGCTTGTCCGTTCTGTGATACGGAACACCAAACCTATGAGGAACTCAGCCGCGAAGACATCCTGCAGGCCATAGCCGGCTACGGGGCGCGTCACCTCGTGTTCACGGGAGGTGAGCCGGCCTTGCAGCTGGATGAGGAAACGGTGCGCTTTTTCAAGCAGCAGGGATATTTCATACAGGTGGAGACCAACGGCACCATCAATATGCCTTTCCCCGACATAGACTGGGTGACCTGTTCGCCCAAGAGCGATTACTGCCGGAATGCCGTAGTGCGCCAGGAGCGTATCGATGAAGTCAAGGTGGTGTTCGATGGGAAAAACAATCCTGAGAAGTTCTTGTCGCTTCCCGCCCGTGTCCACCTGTTGCAGCCCTGCGATGTGGGGCATCCGGAGGAAAATGATAAAATCCGGAAACAATGCGTGGAGTATATTCTTTCGCACCCGCAATGGCGCCTTTCGTTGCAGACGCACAAACTTCTGAACATCAGATAGGAACGGTCTTTGGCTTGAGAGTGAGCAACGGGGCTGGTTTCCGTGGCGCAGTCAGGGCAGAACACCGAATTGAGTCCCTTAATGCCTCTACTCGTCCGGGGACGCTCTGTTCCCTTGCCATTCCGCAGCTGGTGCGTAGCTGTATCAACCGAACTGAGACACAGCGGAAAATCAAAAGGAGAGCTATCTCTTAATTACTGACATGAAGAAAACAATTACTGACATGAAGAAAACAGCGAGAACAAACTCTACCATTGAATACTCAGGACTGACTCTATTGTTAAAGATGATGGTCTTGTTGTCGTTAACATTGCTGCTTGCCGCGTGTTCGGATGGCAAGCAGGACAAGACCAAGGAACAGCGCCTCACAGAAGAGCGGTCCATAAGGTTGGACTCGATTAAACCCCCATTTGTCTTTTGTCCCGAAAGATGGACTACCGATGGCGTGGATTTGTGGATAGTCAATAGCAAAGACTCGCTCTTTCTGAAAAGGTACAGTCCTAAAACCAACCAGGTTTTATGGAGCGGCGGTACGATTGGCCACGGAGACAATGAGTACATTTCCCCCGGCATTGTTGAGGGCATCGCACAAGGGACGATTTCACTATACAGCAACACCCTTAACCGTATGGATAAATATTCTGCATCTAAAGAGCCGGTTATGCTGAACTCAGTGAAGCTGCCGGTATGGGACGAGAGACGCGGAATACCCAAGCCGTACACAAGGATGGCCAGAGTAAATGACTCCATTGTCATAGGCACCTATTTTTTGCCCAGAAAGGTCGGTGCAGATATTATCAATGTATCTCAAGGTGCTGTAGTTTCAGATTTTCCCCTGGGCATCATTACCCTTAACTTCACACAAAAAGAAGAATTTCCTTCCGGTCTGTATGAATTTAAAGTGGCCGTTGGCGGCAGTCACGCTGCGGTAGCTTATAGATACATTGACCGACTTGAAATCTATTCAGTCAATCCCAAAGGTACAGTTGCATTGACCCGAATTTTTGGAAACGATGAAATCCAGACGGATTTGTATAACGCCGATAGGGATGACGAAATGATTAAGTACTATTCCGATGTGTTTGTTTATGAAGGTAATTTGTTCGTGTTGCGGCAGAACATAGAGGAGGGACGCATGGAGGATGCCAACACGCATCTCCAGGTCTATGACTTGCAGTCGGGTGTCAAAGTGGAAAATATCGCTTTGGGCAGAGAAGTTTCGGAGTTTCAAGTAATGCCCGGCATAGACCGAATCGTGTTTTATTCCAAGTCAAGCCCGGAAGTTATCTATGAATGCAAATTAAGCGATGTCGTCCGCGATTTGTAATTTAGGAAAAATACCGTGCGTCAGGAGTCCTCTCGCGAGCAAGAGTGGCGTTACGGCTAAAATATCAATGATTGTCAATGCATAAATAATCGGGTAGGAGGAAAACGAAAGCTTTTCTCCTACCCGTTCTTTATGACTGCTTACACCATATATTTCCGTACGATGTAGTCTTGTAGACTCATGTGAGTCCGACGGGTGCAGCGCGGACTCTTCTGCCTCCTCAAAACAGTCAGTACTTTAGGAAAAACAATCCTTACTTTAGAAATTTCTATCCTTACTTTAGAAAAAACTGTCAGTACTTTCGTTTTTCCGTGCCGACGCATTGCAGGTGATGTACCGGCGTCGGAATGCATGGGCCGTTATTGTGCGCATTGCAGCCGTCCCACATTCCGTTTCTTCCGCCCCGTGTTTTCCGGATATTTTCCGTATTTTTGTAGAAAACTGAAGGGGCTGAAGCCACTTGCCTTCCGCTGTTTTTCCCAAACGGACCTCGGACGTGCGGGCAGGATGCGCGCCGGCGCTTTCCCTCTTTCCTGCGCTGACAGGTGCGGCTGCATGGGCCGCGAGGACGGGGACCTGCGGCTTTCTTTCTTGCCATCCGCGCGTTTGCCGCTTGCTGGCAGGTAGGCTGTTCACAGGCTGTTTTGTAAAATTGTTGACATTCATACGGTAATGCTTATGAAAACACTTCGTTGGGTCATCTTTTTGGCCATGGTGGGATGGACCGCCGCCGTGTGTGCGCAGGTGCGCATACTTTACGGACCTTATCTTCAGAATCTTTACGACCGCGAGGTCACGGTGGTGTGGGAGTCGAACCAGCCTTCGGTGGGCTGGGTGGAGCTGGCTCCCGACGACGGTACGCACTTCTACGCCTCGGAGCGTCCGCGGCGGTATGATACCGAGAATGGCGTGAAACGGGTATCGACGTTACATTCGGTCCGGATAACCGGACTGCAGCCGGGCACGGCCTACCGCTACCGTGTGTATGTGCAGGAGGTGCTTTCGCACAAAGGCACCCGTGTGCGTTATGGCGATATTGCCGCCACGGATGTGTGGCAGCGCCGTCCGCAGAAGTTTACCACGCTCGACCCTTCCAAGCAGGAGTTCTCGTTCTTGATGATTAACGATATTCACGGACGCGACAGCATCGCCGGCCGCCTGCTGGAGCTGGGCGACTATAAGAAGCGGGATTTGATTTTCTTCAACGGCGACATGGTGACGGCCTTCCGCGACAAGCAGACGGTGTTTGACGGATTTATGTCGAAGGCCGTCAGTATGTTTGCCGCCGAGCAGGGTATGTATTACGCCCGCGGCAACCACGAGACGCGCGGTGAGTTCGCCACCGCCTTCCAGCAGTATTTCTCGCCGCAGATTCCCCGGCTCTATTATGCGTTCCGTCACGGTCCCGTGGCTTTTGTGGTGCTGGACACGGGCGAGGACAAGCCCGACACGGACATTGAATATTGCGGCATCACCGATTATGACAATTATCGCACGGAGCAGCAGAAATGGCTGGAGGAACTGGCCGGCAGCGAATGGATGAAGGAGGCGAGTTTCGTGGTCGCGGTTTTCCACATGCCGCCGTCGGAGGGCGAGATGTGGCACGGGCAGCGCGAGGTGCTGGAAAAGTTCGTGCCGGCACTCAACCGCATGGGCACCGACGTGATGCTTTGCGGGCATCTGCACACGACCCGCTACAATGAGGCCGACGGGGCGGTTCATTGCCCCGTGCTCATCAACTCCAATGCCAGTGTGCTGACGGTAAAGGCCTCGGCCGACAGTCTGCAGCTGGAGGTGCTCGACCTCTCGGGCAAGTCCGTGCTCCGCAAGGGCCTGTCCTCACGGCGGAATGCCCGCCGATAAACCGGCAGACCGGGAAGGTGCGCTTGCGGCGAAGATGAAGAACTGATTGACAAACAAAAGCAAAATGAAAGAACATAAACTGAAGGGATGGCGGGGCTGGGCCTGCACGTTGTGCCTGTCTTTCCCCGCATTGGCTGCCTATGCCTCGTTCGACCTCATCAGCGGGGGACGCCCCGCGCCGCTGTATTATTCCGGCGGGAATGAGGTGGTGCGGACAGCCTTGTCGCTCTATGCCGCCGATGCCCGGCAGGTCAGTGGGAATGCGCCCGAACTGCTGCAGGCGGCCCGCCCCATGTGCATCATGGTCGGGACGCTGGGGCAGGATGCCGCGTTCGACCGCTTTGTGAACGGGAGCGGCTTGCGCCTGGAC
>ERZ791743.569-NODE-569-length-32255-cov-11.060248_pt1 | contig 32255 bp, 37 predicted proteins | sample MGYA00509952_ERZ791743 | MGnify/ENA primary metagenome ERZ791743 (study PRJEB30046, sample SAMN00792040) | human gut metagenome | study: EMG produced TPA metagenomics assembly of the A metagenome-wide association study of gut microbiota in type 2...
ATTGACTTAATAAATATAATTTTATAAAAATATACAAAAAAATAAGATTTAAAATAAAATAACTAAATGTGTTATATTTATAAAAGTCACTATATTAGTGTAAAAAATGAAAAAATAGATTTAAAAAAGAAATCTTAAACCTTTAAAACATATATAATAATAAACTATATATATTCTTGCATTTATTTTATTTATGTTATATACTTATAGTAAGGGAAGAAAAGCCCTAGTAGTAACTACAAATTTTTAATACGAGCAAGGTTTAAAACCTTACTTGCAAAGATTATAATTGGTATATCTGCCTTAAAATATTGTATCTATCTAAATTAATAAAAGGCAACAATGGAGTTGATTTTTATTATAACCATAAAAAAGAACAGCAACGAGGCTGTTCTTTTTTATATATTTCTATTTATTATTTTATTAAATTCTATCATCTTCCACAGAATTCTCTTTCACCAATGTTTTTTTCAACTGAGGAATAAGAAATATTCCTCTACAAAAATAAAATATAATTAATGAAAGCCAAACTCCATTATTTCCAATTTCTGGTATTATAAATTTCCATGAAATTGAAAAAAATAAAAATGCTAAAAAAGTTGATTGTGCTATTGGTGAAGTTATATTAGAGCCTGTAAAAACACCATAATATGTCAAACCTAAAAATGCTGTTATTGGGTACAAAGCTATCCAATAAGAATATTTTTCTGATAAGCTTACTATTTTTTCTATATCTGTAAAAATTAAAATTATATTCTTTGATATCAAAATATATATAGTAGTTAGTAAAAAAACCAGAATTATCCCCCATTGTAAATTCTTTTTCCATACCTGTATCATCAGGTTATTATCTTTTAATCCCCTTGCTCTTCCTGCAAAAACACTAGATGTATTTGCTATTCCATCAAAAGCATATGACAGCAATGAAAGTATTTGTAAAAGAATACTATTCACTGCTAATATGTCTGCTCCCAGTCCAGAACTAGCTGCCATGATCATATTATTGTGCATAAGAAGAAAAAAAGTTCTTATCATTAAATTTTTATTTAACGAAATTATATTTACAAATTCCTCTCTATTCAAAATATTTTTTATTTCAATATGTTTAAAATAACCATAGGGTACTATAAAATAAAGTCCCACAATTGTTGAAAAGATTTGAGATATCAATGTAGCATAAGCTACTCCTTCCACACCAAAATTCATTATTAAAACAAACACTATATCTAATATTATATTTAAAATATTTCCACCTATTTGCATTATTAACGATCCTTTTATGTCCCCTTTTCCCATTAACCAACCTAAAACTACATAATTAAAAAGTACAAAAGGTGCTCCATTTATTAATATTTTAAAATAAACATATGATATATCTTTAATTTCATCTAAAGGAGCTATAAATTTCATGGAAGTATTAAATATAATTTTCTGAAAAATTAAAAAAATTATACTAATAACAATTGCTATAAAAACTGGTCTTAAAAATATATCTGAATTTTCTTTTAAAGTCTTATATGTAGACTGAGCACTGTATCCTGTACTGCTGACTCTTAAAAATCCAAACATCCAGTACAAAGTATTAAATATCAATGCTCCTATTGCTATTCCTGATATATAATTTTCATTTGCTAATCTGCCTATTACTGCAATATCGACAGCACCTAATAGAGGCTGTGTAATTGTAGAAAATATAAAAGGAAACATAAGAGAAAGATACATTTTATCAGTTAATATTTTTGTTTTCATCTTTACTCAACTTCTCCTTCATTTAAATGACAAGCTATTTTATGTTCATTATTAATTTCTTTTAATACTGGCTTTTCTTTTTTACATATTTCTATTGCACACTTACATCTATTTACAAAAGGACAACCTTCTGGAAGATTTACTGGGCTTGGTACTTCTCCTTCCAACAATTCCAAATTATCTTTAGAATTCATGTCAAGAGTAAAGACTGCATTTACTAAAGCTTTTGTATATGGATGAAGTGCTTCTTTCTTTACTTTTTGCCCTGGTAAAATTTCCATTATATTTCCTAAGTACATTACAACAACTTCATGAGAAAAAGATTGAACTAAAGCTAAATCATGGCATACAAAAACTATACTTAAATTTTTTTCTTTTTGGAGTTTTTTTAATAATTTTATAATACTATCCTGTATAGAAACATCTAAAGCTGAAGTAGCTTCATCACATATTAATATTTTAGGACTTAATGAAAGAGCTCTTGCTATCCCCACCCTTTGAAGTTGTCCTCCACTTACATTATGAGGATATGAATACAAATATTCTTTAGAAAGCTCTACCATTTCTAATAATTCTTCTGCTTTCTGTTTTTTATTTTTATTTGACAACAATCCATAATTCATCAGAGGTTCTGTTATAATATCTATAATCTTCATTTTTGGATTAAACGCTGCCATTGAATCTTGAAAAATCATCTGCATATTTTTTCTATGCTCCCATATTTCTTTCTTTGAAAAGTGAGCTATATCTCTATTTTCATAAATTATACTGCCTGAACTTACCTCTTCCAATTGCATCAGCATTCTTACAAATGTAGATTTTCCACAACCACTTTCTCCTACTATCCCTAGTGTCCTTCTTCTATAAACATTTAAATTTATATCATTACATGCTATTAAAAACTGATTTTTTGCTGTAGTAAATATTTTAGAAACACCTCTAGTCCTTAAAATTAAATCCGATTCTTTAGACAGCATGTCTTTCCTCCAATCTTGGAACAGAATCCAATAATAATTTTGTATATTCGCTTTGAGGGAAATTTAGTATTTCTTTAGGGATACCTTCTTCTACTACATCTCCATCTTTCATTACTATAATTCTATCTGACATATAAGCTGCTACTCCTAAATTATGAGTTACAATAATGATACTTGTTTCATATACATCTCTTAAATTTATAAGCTCTTGTACAATCTGTGCTTGTGTTGTCACATCTAATGCACTTGTAGGTTCATCAGCTAATAATATTTTAGGATTAAATGTCATTGCCATAGCAATTCCTATTCTTTGACACATTCCTCCACTTAACTGATGAGGATAACTCATCATCACATTTTGAGGATCAGGAAGTTTCATTTTTCTAAGCATTGATTCAGCTTTTCTTCTAGCTTCCTCTTTTGAACAGTTTAGATGATACTGAATATATTCAATATACTGACTGCCTATTTTTCTAATTGGATTTAGTGTATTTCTACAATCTTGAAAAATCATAGCTATATTTTTCCCTCTATTTTTTTTCAATGTTTCTCCAGTATATTCAAGTAATTCTTCACCATCTAGTATAATGCTTCCAGATAATATTTTACTATTATATGATAAAGCACCTATAATACTTTTTATTATAGTAGTTTTTCCACTCCCACTTTCTCCTACAATTCCTATAATTTCACTTTTTTTTACTGAAAGATTAAAATTTTTTACTACTGGTTTTTTATCTCCATATTGTACAGTCAAGTTTCTTACCTTTAGCATATTTTTCTCCTATTTCAGCGCTGTTTTACTTGTTATCCAATAATAATCTGTTGGATATAATACTATATTTTCTACATTTTTTGAAGTAATTAAATATGTTGTTTCATATCCAAAGAAAATTGTAGAAATGTCATTCATTATTAATTGTTGAATTTCAATAATAATTTTTTTTCTTTCTTCAGAATCAAATTCAGATGATAGTTTATCTAATAGTTCATCTACCTTAATGTTTTTATATCCTGATTGATTAGATGGAGATTTACTATACCAATTCTCACGAAGATAGTTTTCTGGATCTCCAGTATTGGCTACTAATACATTCCAAATCAACATATCAAACTTTCCTGCATCTCTTAAATCTAATAAAGTTTCATAACTTACTGTATTTATTTTTACATTAATTCCAACTTCTTTAAGGCTTATCTGAGCAGCTTGAGCATATATTTTTAACTCTTCTCTGCTTGTATAAATAACAAAATTAAGTTGAATCTTTTTTCCATCTGGAGTTTCTACATATCCATCTCCATCAATATCTTTATACCCTGCCTCTTTCAATAATTGCTTTGCACTTTCTGGATTGTAGCTGTTCTCATCTATCAATTCATCAAATCCAAAATCTAGTGTAGGAGGTATTGGTGCTTTTCCTGGTGTTGCTCCTCCCTCTAACAATACTTTACAATATACTTCTCTATTTAAAGCTCTTGATACTGCTTGACGTAAAATTTTATCTCCAAGAACACCTTTTTCATTCATAAAAGCAAAAGTTGTTCTTAGTGATTTTAAACTTTGTATTTTATATTTTTCTTGATTCTCAAAATCCTGTAAATTTTCTGTTTTAAGGTTATATGCAACTTGAATTTCCCCTGATTGTAATGCCATTGAACGTGTAGCCTGATCATTTATGCATTTAAAAGTTACTTTATCAAGAGGAACTTCTCCATTCCAATAATGTTTATTTTTTATAACAATACATACTTCTGTAGGATTAAATGATTCCACAATATAAGGTCCTGTACAAATTGGTCCTTTCATTGCAAAAGTTGAAGTATCTGCATCTGTATTAACAATTATAAATAAAGGATCTGCCAAACATTCAGGAAGAATAGTAACAGGCTTATCAGTACTAATTACCAAATACTGTCCATCTACTTTAATCGAACTTGGCATAAAGAATGTTGAAGCTCTTTTACTTAATTTAAATGTACGTTCAAGAGAACTTTTTACTCTTTCAGGTGTCATTTCTGTTCCATCAGAAAACTTTACTCCTTCTCTTATTTTAAATTTCCATACTTTTCCACTCTCACTATTTTCCCAGCTTTCTGCCAACAAAGGTGCTTTTTCTCCCTGCTCATTAAATCTTACTAAAGTTTCCCCAACTCCATATCTCGAAACCACCCAACTAAAATATTGTTCTGTTGTTTCAAGAGTATCTGCAAAACTTGTTACCCCTACTGTTATTTCTTTTTGAGCTGCTGTTATTGATGTTGACATACCAGCAAAAAGAGCCAAAATCATTATCCCTGTTAAAATGATTTTTTTAGCATAATTTTTTTCTTTTACTCTCATCTTTTATTCCCCCTCTATATTTTTTAGTTTTCTTTAGGATCTAAAATATCACGAATACTATCCCCCAACATATTAAATATTACTACTACTGTTATTATAGCAATTCCAGGATACATTATTAACCATGAAGCTTTTGTTATATAGGTTCTCCCTTCATTCAGCATCAATCCCCATTCTGGAGTTGGAGCCTGTGCTCCAAACCCTAAAAAAGACAATGAAGCCAATTCCAACATCATTGTTCCTATATCTGTAGTAGCTGTTACAATCATTGTTGGTATCATATTAGGAATAAAATATCTTCCTATTATTTTCCTTGTTCTCACTCCTCCTACAATAGCTGCTTCTATATATGTATTATTTTTAATTTTTAAAACTAGACTCCTTGCCAACCTTGCATATTTTGGCCAACTTACCAATGCTATGGCAAGTACTGCATTAGTCATACTTGGTCCTAATAACCCTGCAACTGCTATTGCCAAAACCAATCCTGGAAATGATATCATCATGTCTGCAAACCTCATAATGACTATATCTATACTTCCTCCAAAATAACCTGCCAGTATTCCAAATCCTGTTCCTGTTAAAAATACAACGGATACTAAAGTAAATGTCATTATCAATGATGGTCTTGTTCCATAAACTATTCTTGAAAATATATCCCTTCCCAATCTATCTGTTCCCCACATATATTTTTCCCCTGGTGGAATTAGTGAGTCAGTCATTATTGCATCATAAGGATTTTTAACAGCAATCCATGGAGCAAAAATAGCTATTAATACAACTATTAATGCTAGTATAGAAAAAAATACAAATTGCTTATTTTTCATTAATTTTTTCATTAAATCCATTTTAATGTTTCTCCCCCAATCTAGGATCCAAATATTTGTATGAACTGTCGACTATTAAATTTATAATCATATAAAATAATGCTACAAATAAAACATATCCCTGTACTAATGGGTAATCATGAGTAGAGATGGCTTTTACAGCCATACTTCCCATTCCAGGCCAGTTATATACTATTTCTATAACTGCCGTTCCACTTAATAAACTTCCTAAAGACAATCCCAAAAGAGTTACTAATGGAAGTAATACATTTGGAAGAACATGTTTTATCATGATTATCCTCTCACTCATTCCTCTTATCCTTGCTCCAATTACATAGTCCTGCCTTAATTCATCTAAAATTGTTGTTCTAACCTGCCTTGTATATTTTGCTGACATTGCCAAAGCCAATGTTACTGCTGGAAGAATTAAAGCTTTTAAATTAGCTGTTCCTCCTGCTATTGGTACTAATTTCAATTTTACTCCAAATATACTTAAAAATATTAATCCTAACCAGAAGCTTGGAACTGATATTCCTATAAAAGTAAAAGCTCTTACAAAATAATCTATTTTTTTATTTCTGTTTACTGCAGCTAATACTCCCAAAGGTATTGATATTACAACCATTAAAACTAATGAGGCTATTGCTAGTTTAAGGGTTATAAAAAAATTAGAAACAAGTTTTCCCCACACTGGCACCTTTAACGAATAAGAGTATCCCATATCTCCCTTACATATTTTTAATAACCACTCTCCATATTGAGTTAAAAATGGCTTGTCTAATCCTAACTCTATTCTTGTTTGAGTTAAAAGTTCTGGTGTTGGAATATTCCCACATGCTGTTAACATAATTTCTGCTGGATCTCCTGGTGACAAATATATCAATGCAAATGTTAAAAAACTTATTCCAAATAAAACAATTCCTATTTGAAATATTTTTTCAAATATTTTTTTCAATTCCATCATATCTCTCCCACTAATTTTTATAAAATCAAATCACATTTCTATACTTTATCAATACAGATTTAAAATAAAAAAATCAACTCCTTCCAACTAAAATTTTAAAATAGAAATTCCCCTAAATTTTAAAATTTTAGTCTTAAAGAATTGATTATTTTCAATAGGTATAAATATTATTTTTAATAAATATATCATTATTGTATAATAATTCATCACTCTTATCTCCCCGATAAAAGCTAAAACTAAAATTAGATAAGTCTCCTGGCTTGATTTCACTTTACTCCTATCCCTTCCCAGAATTTTCCAGTGGTTTTGATAGTTTCATCCATCTTACAGTAGCGGGGGCTGCGTAGGAATTTAACCTACTTCCTCTTTTAAGCTATAAGCACCTAATTTTTATATATTTCTAATAAAATTTAAATCATGTATATTATTTTTTGTCAATCTTTTACTTTTAAAAAAGTACATATTTCAATTAATTTTTCAACATTTTCATTTATATTTATTTTTTAATTATTTTCATTTTAATTCATTTACTAATTTTTCTAGTATTTTTTTTGTTTCTTCTGAATCTACATCTTGTTTTTTTATTGCTGTTCCATCTAGAATATTTGCATCAGTACATACTTTTTTCAAATCCTTTACTGTATTAGTAAGTCCTCCTCCTCCATGCATACATATAGGAAGTATTATTTTTTCTTTAAAATCATATTTTTCTAGAAAACTAAACACAGGCATTGGTAATGTTCCCCACCAGTTAGGAAATACTAACACTATTTTTTTATATTCTGAAATATTTTCTAATTCTCTTTTCAACTGAGGTCTTTCTTTTTTTAACTTCTCCATACCTGCTTGAGCCACACATGTAATATATTTATTTGGATATTTTTTTACTGCTTCTATTTGGAATATATCAGCATTTAATTCATTTTTTATTCTTTCAGCTATTATTTTTGAAGTTCCACTCCAAGTAAAGTAAACAACTAACAATTTATTTTCCATGGTTATCCCCTCCATTTCAAAATACAAAATCAACTAATACACATTCTATCTTAAGCTTATATTATAATATATAAAAAATATTGTCAAATTATATAAAATAAAACAGAACTTAAAATAATTATAAGAGTTTTTTCTCTCTATTTTAAGTTCTGTTTATTTCTCATTACATATTTTTATTATTTTTATACTATTGTCATATATTAAACTACTATTTTATTGTTATTCTTATATTTCAGGAACAAATAATCCAGTCTGAGAATTTCTATATTGTATAACAGCTCTTGAATCTTTTGCTAAATCATCAAGTTTCCCTTCTCTTTTCATTAATAGAAGAATTTGAATATCCTTAAATTCTGTCATCATATTGTAATCTCCTGAACTATCTCCTGCTACTAATATAGGATCCTTTCCTTTATGCTTAGGTTTTATGAATTTATTTATTGCTTCTACTTTTCCTTTAGTCTGAGTTTGCGGATAATCTTTCTTATATTCTGTAATAAATTTTCCATTTTTCATTTCCAATCTCATTCCAAAAACATTTTCTATAGGCAGATTATATCCATATGATGGATCAGCAGCAAAAACTTCTACCACTTCTTCTAATGATGCTGATACTACATATACTTCTATTCCATTATCTCTCAAAGTATGAAATAAATTTGCTGTTTCAGGTTGTGTTCTTAATCCACTTTTATACATATTACTTACTTTTCCAGCTTTTCCTTTAAGAATATCACTTGATTCTAAAACATATTTATCAAGTTTGTTTCCAATTCCAAAATCATTTGCCTCTTTTGCTAATTCTTTCACCTCTGCTGGAGTCATTCCAGTAAACAGATAAAGTACCCATGGATAAGCTATATCATGAGAAAAAGTTCCCCCAATAGCTTCATAAAGAAATGCTAATTTACCTCTAAAATCTTTGAACTCCTCTGTTTTATGAATCTCTTCAAGAGTCATTTTTTTATTTTTTATATAATTTTCATAAAGAAAAGTATAATCTTTATCTAAGTCTTCTCCTATTTTTTCTATATTTATATTTTGTCCATCAACATTCTTAAATTCATCTGCAAAATTATCCATAGGAATATCTTTTCTTATAGCTTTTTTAAATTCTGCTGGAGTCATTTTAAATTTTAAATTATCTATTTGATATCTAAATAGATTTTCTTGGGTATCTTGATATATAGATGTATAATTCCAGTCAAAAACTACATAATTTCCTTTACCTCTATTATTTTCTATTAACTTTTCTAATTTTTCTCTATTTACAGGATTCCATCTTCCATTTTCTAACAGCCCTCCTGCAAAAATTGTAGTAACTAAAAATTGAAATATCATTATTCCTTTGATTATTTTCTTTATAGTTTTATTCATAGAATTCTCCTTATTTTAAAAGTAAAATATTCATGATGGAGTAATTTTAATATACCTTGTCCATTCTATTTTCCATAGTAAATTTTCAACAATAACTTTATATAATCTTCATCAGTTAAACTATTAGGATTATATGTAGTACATATATCTTTTTTTATATCTGCTAATATTTCTGGTATTAATTTTTTATACTCTTCAAAATTTATTCCAAATTCCTCAAGGGATTTCTCTATTTTCATTTTTTCTTTTAAAATTTCAATAAATATTTTGAGGGATTTTTTTCCTTCTTCTTTGTTAGAAGCAGGAAATCCTAAATTTTTAGCAATTGAAGCATATCTTCCATCAGCATTACTATTTACTTCTATTATATAAGGAAGAAGAATAGCATTTGCTCTTCCATGAGGTATATGAAATTTAGCTCCTATACTATGAGCAATACTATGATTTATTCCCAATGATGAATTATTAAATGCTATTCCTGCCATGCAAGAGGCATATTGTACCTTTTCTCTAGGTTCTATAACCTCTCTGTCATTGTAGTGTTCCAGTAGATTCTCAAATATAATTTTTATAGCTTCCAATGCCATAGAATCTGTAAATGAATTAGAAATTTTTGATACATATGCTTCCAGTGCATGTGTTAATACATCCATACCTGTATCAGCTACTACTTTTTTAGGCAGAGTTTTCATAAACTCTGGGTTTAATATAGCTATATCAGGAAGCATTTTATCATTTGCCAGTGCTATTTTACTGTTATTATCAGTTATAACACTATAAGAAGTTACTTCTGAACCTGTCCCACTTGTAGTTGGTACAGCAATAAATATCCTATCCTTTTTCTTTCCTAAAAGGTTAAATATTTTATCACCAAAATATAGTATCGCTTTACAAGCATCTATTGGAGAACCTCCACCTAAAGCTATTACACATTCTGGTTCAAAAGTTACTAAATCTGCTATTCCTTTTTGAACTATATCAACAGTTGGATTTGGAAGCACCTTGCTGAATATTTTTATTTTACAGTCGGAATTTAAATTATCTATAATTTTATCAGTGAGTTTCAGCTGTACCATCATCTCATCTGTTACTATAAAATATTTTTTATAAGGAAGATTTTTTAAAAAAGAAAGAGAATCTTCTCCAAATTTAATTTCTGGTTTTATTCCAAAAGCTTTCATTTTCCCCTCCTATTTTCCTTCCTGCCAGTTTGCTGGATAAACTACATATAAAAATTTTGCATATTCAGGAGCACTAAACTGGATTTTTGAGTTTTTAGGTATCAATATTACATCTCCCTTTTCTCCTGATATTGTTCTTCCATCTATTATTATATCCAGTTTCCCATCTATTATATAATCTATCTCATCATAAGTAAGAGTCCAGTCAAATGTAGTTTTTATCATTTCCATTAGTCCAGCACCTATTCTTGGTCCTTCTTCTAAAGTAAACAGATCAGTAGTGTATACTTCATCCTTTGGATTCCCTGTATCCATTCTATCTCTTTTTGTCATCTTATTTAATTTAACTACACCTATTCCACTTTTATCCATAAATTTATATTCTGAAGTATTTTTATTTCCCATTTCAGCTTCTATGACTTTTTTTATTAGTTCTTCTAATAAAGTTTGATTTATTTCCATATTTTCACCTGCTTATCTTATTTTTTCTCTTCAGAAACCTTTCCAAACATTATCATTGCCAATATTACAGCAGATATACCTCCAACAAGTTTTCCCACTACCATTGGAAATATCATTGTTTTATCTACACCAGCTATAAATCCTAAATGGTCTCCAAATACAAATGCTCCACTTACTGCAAATGCCACATTTAAAATTTTTCCTCTATTATCCATTTCTTTCAATAACCCAAACATAGGAATATTATTAGCAAGAGTAGCTATCATTCCTGCTGCTGCTTTATCATTCATTCCAAGCAATCCACCTAGTTTTAAAAGAGGCTTACTAAATACTTTTGTAATAAAGTAAACTAATGGAAATGCTCCTGCTAAAGTTATTGCAATAGCTCCTATTGTAGCTATTCCTTCTGATATAGGTGCCATTCCTGGAATAACTACTATCCCTGTCAGTGTTTCAATTATTATTGCTGCCAGTCCAATAGTTATAACAATAACAACTCCCTGTCCAAATATAGTAAATCCTTTTGTCATTTTCTCTGGTATTTTCCACAGACCTAAAGAAATAAGAACAGCAACAATAATTATAGGCACAAGATTAGCAAGTACCATAGAAAGACTATATCCTGCTGCAAGTCCTCCAGCCAAACATCCAAGAGGTATTGTTATAATTCCTGCCAAAACTCCCTTAGCTAAAAATTCTCTATCTTTTTCTTCTATAATTCCTAAAGCTACAGGAATGGTAAACACTATTGTTGCTCCCATCATTGACCCAAGAATAAGTCCTGCAAATTTTCCAGCTGCCTCTGTTTCTGCCAGCTGCATAGCCAGAGGATATCCCCCCATATCACAAGCAAGAAGAGTAGTTGCAAACATTGCTGGGTCAGCTCCAAGCATTTTATATACTGGTGAAACTATTGGTCTTAAAATATTTGCCAATACTGGGGCAAGAGAAACTACCCCTACCATTGCAAGAGCCAATGAACCCATAGCCATAAATCCTTCTTCAAACTGTTTTCCATATCCAAATTTATTTCCCAGACATCTGTCTATTGCTCCAATTACCATAAACAAAACCATTATATAGATGATTATTTCATTGATCCCCATTATTTAACCACTCCTTCAATTTTTTTTAAAATCAGCTCTGCTAATTTTTTATCATATATATTGAAATCTTTCTCTAAAACTCTTATTATCATATCTTTTAAATTCTCTGCTGATTGTTTTTCACAACACTTTTTTTCTTCACACAATTCTGTTTCTCCATAGATTAATGTAATCATCTTTTCCTTGAAATAATCCTTCACTCCTGGAGATAAGATCATATCCTTATCAACATACAGTTTATTTCCATTTAAATATTGTGTTACATTATTAGGAGTTATTAATTTTTTTGCCATCTCCTATTCACCTTCTCCTTCATCTATTATTCCAATTATTGCAGCATCAATAGGAGCTTCTTCAAAAGTCATAATTTTTCTTGCTGAACTTCCTTTTGTTATAAGAACTTTATCTCCTATTCCAGCTCCTACTCCATCACAAGCTACTATAGATATCCCTGTCTGAAGTTCTACTATCATAAATTTCAGTCCACTCAAATTATCTGCTTTTCTTGTAGCCCATACATTTCCAATAACTTTTCCTATTATCATATTTTCACCTTTTTGTTATTTTGATATTGTTCATAGCTGCATATTCTTTTGCCAACTCTGTAACCACAGTAGATGTTGATACCTCTATATACTCCTCATTTCTGCTGATACTATTTTTCAAAGCTCTCAGATCAAGTACTTTTCCATTGTAACACTCTTTCTTTCCTATAAGATATTCTCTGATTTCTATTCTTTTCAAAATTTTTATTCCATATGTTTCTATTATTTTTTCATATTCTTCATATTTTTCTTGAAGTTTAGATGGAACAAGAGAAAAGTTTCTCCATTCTATTCCCTCTTTTACTAGTATTATTCTTTTACCTTCCAATATATTATACAAAAGTTTTTTGCCAATAGCAGTTGAATATGTTCCCTGACTTATTTCAGTCAGTTCCTTTATACTTAATTCAGATATCACTATTTCATCTGCTGTTTCTTCTATTTTAAATATTTCTTCAAGATTATTTTTTAATATGATATCTTTTCCTAAAAACCCAATAGTTTTTTTCAAATTTACTTCATTTTTTATTCCTGATTTCAAATAATATTTTTCTATCTCTCTTTTGATTATCTCTATTAATTCATGTTCATTCATAAATAACTCCATATGAATCTTTTTCTAAAAGACAAGCATTGGCTTCATCATAATCTATATGCATACTGAATTTCGATTTATTTGTGACTCTTATTACAACATCTTCAAATATTAAAGGTCTTTTAGAAAATACTTTCACTTTTACTAACTGCTTATCTTTCACATTCATTCTCTCAGCATCTTCTGGTGTCATATGAATATGATTTTTAGCTACTATTACTCCTTCTATTAGATTTAATATTTTCTCTTGGTTAGTTACCAAGATTCCTGGAGTTTCATTAGTATCTCCAGATAATCTTAACATTCCCTTTATCCCCAAAATTTTTGCATCTGTCATAGATATCTCTACTTGAGTTTTTTCTCTTACAGGTCCTAAAATAACTACCCCTTCTATCATTCCTTTAGGTCCTATCAATCTTACTCTTTCTTTACAAGCAAATTGTCCTGGTTGAGAAAGTTCTTTTACTGCTGTAAACTTATAATCCTTTCCAAAAAGAAATTCTGCATCTTTTTCTGACAAATGAATATGTCTTCCTGAAGCTTCTATGGGGATTCTTTTTTTCTCATAATTTTCCAGCTGCTTTTTTACAAGTTCAACTATTCTATCTATCTCCATATTCACCCTTTTCTCCTTTTAACATCATTACATATATTATGCTACTGAGTCTATTCAATGCTTTTAAAATTTCTTTTTTTGTAACTATTCCCTTTTCATTCAAAAAAGCAGTAACTCCTGCTATTTCAATCTCTCTTGAACTACTTCTCATCTCATTCAGTTTTAAAACCAACATACTGTTTTTCACTGAAATATCAAACATATGTCCAATTTCAAAGAATTTTTTAGGATTATGAGATATCTCCTTTATTTTGTCTAAAGTTTCTCCTAATACTTTTATTTCTTCTAATTCTGTATCCAAAACTTCTGACAATACTATTTTTTTTATAAAAATACTTACGCTCTCCATATCTTTATTAAGTTTTTCATTTCCATAGCTTTCAAACTCTTTTTGCAGTACTAGCCACTTAGCTTGCAGACTATCAAGCTTTCCTCTGAATATTATTCTTTCATCATTCTTTTTTACAAGTATATTTCCAGATATTTGAGTCATATGTTCTGGTTTTTCAAAATAACTTTCTCCAGCAAGTCCGATATATTTAGGAGTTATTGCTTTTTCTATAACTCTTTCCACTACTTTTTCCTGCATTGCAGTTTTTTCTTCAGTAGTTCCTTCCTTCACTAACTCTATTCCTTTGTCTGCAAGAAATTGTCTGGCAGATGGAGTCATTATAGTTCCATTTTCAACTATATACTTTTTAAACTCTTTTTTTCTATATAGATTTTTTAGTTTATCTTCAGTCAAAACCATAATTACACCTCTCTATCCTTTAGCAATTTCAGAAAGAACTTTTTTCACTAACTCCTCTATATTCATTTCTTCTAAAGAATCACATGAGCTGCAGTTCTCTTTTTCTCTAAAATCTTCAAGTTCTTTTACTCCCCAGCCTACTTTTCTTATATTCAAAAGATTCATAGGAGTCACATTATCAGAAGTTGAACTTCCTCCTATAGCTCCACAACCCAAAGTCAGAGCAGGAGCTAGATTTGTACTTCCACCTATTCCTCCCAATGATCCTGGAGTATTAATCAGAAGTCTTGATACTGGTTTTTTCAATGCAAATTCTTTTACAAGCTCTTTATTTTCTGTATGAATAATCATTGTATGACCTTTCCCTTCATTCATTAGAAGTTCTATAGCTCTTTCGCAGGCTTTCTCCCAATTCTCAGCTGTATAGAATGCAAGTATTGTAGTTAATTTTTCTCTTGAGTATGGATTATTCTTTGATACAGTTGATTGTTCAGAAAGTAATACTCTTGTTTCTGCTGGTATTTCAATATCTGCCATTTTTGCAAGTGTCTGAGCATCTTTTCCTACTATCTGAGGATTCATTGTCCCATTTGCTCTCAATATAAATTTACCAAGTTTTTCTGACTGTTCTTCTGTTAGAAAATACCCCCCTTGTTTTTTAAATTCATTTATTACTTCCTGTTTATTTGAAGGTTCTACTATAATAGATTGTTCAGAAGCACATATAACTCCATTATCAAAAGTTTTACTATCCATTATCCTTTTTACTGCTTTTTTTACATCAGCAGTTTTTTCTATATATGCTGGTCCATTTCCTGGTCCCACCCCTATAGCTGGAGTTCCTGAACTATATGCTGCTCTTACCATTGCTTCTCCACCAGTAGCTAGAATCAATGCTGTATCTTTGTGTTTCATAAGTTCGGCTGTTGCCTCCATTGTAGGAATCTCTATTACTCCTATCAGTCCTTCTGGGGCTCCTGCTCCATAAGCTGCTCTTTTTAAAATTTCAACTGTTTCAATAATACATTTTTTTGCATTAGGATGTGGACTTATAATTATTCCATTTCCTGCTTTTAAAGATATCAATGTTTTATATATTACTGTAGATGTTGGATTAGTTGAGGGAATAAGTCCAGCTACTACTCCCACTGGAACAGCCACATCCATAACAGAATCTTTTTCACCAAGTATTCCAATAGTTTTCATTCCCTTTATAGATTCATAAACAATTTCAGCAGCAAATTTATTCTTGATTACTTTATCCTGCCATTTTCCAAAACCAGTTTCTTCATTAGCCATTTTAGCAAGTTTTTCAGCATATTTTCTCACTTCCATAGACATAGCTTCTACTACTTTGTCTACCTGTTCCTGAGTAAATTCTGCATATATAGCCTGAGCAGTTTTTGCTGCCTTTAACAAATCTCTTACCTGTTGAATTGATAATAAATCTTTATCCATATGTATCTCCTTCTATATCAAATAAACTTAATTATATTCTTGTCTGGATTATTAATTAGAGATTTCTCTCTATATCTTATTTTTTTATCAATGGAATTTACTGCTTCTGTTACAGAGCTGGTATCTCCTGTGATAACAAAATAGCTCTTCCCTGCTATTCCACTTCCTAGTATAAGTTTCAAAGTTTCTACTGTATTGCCTTTTAAAATCATGTCTAGTGCTTTTACACTTTCTGATATTGTAAAAAATTCTATTATTCCAATAGAACTTCCTAATTCTTTTTTATTCCTTTTTTCTAATATTTCTATTACTTTATTAGAAACACCAGAAATAATCTCAAATTTTGCCTCTCCAGTAACTTCTTGAAAAGCACTCTTTACATCTTCATTATCACCATAAATAATAAAATAATATTTACCTGGGCATGTTACTCCAGCTTTATATACAACTACATCTGCCTTTTTTAAAACTATATCCAGATTTTTTAATCCTTCTGGTATATTATTAAATTCTGCTATCCCTATTGTTTTCATAGAACCTCTTTTTAATACAAGAGGCTGACTGTTTCAGCCAGCCTCCTATTAGAATTATTTAGAAGACTTTGGTAAAATAATTTCAACTTCTGAGTGAGGTCTTGGTATTACATGAACAGAAATTAATTCTCCAATTCTGTCAGCTGCTGCTGCTCCTGCATCAGTAGCTGCCTTTACTGCTCCTACATCTCCTCTTACAAGGACACTCACAAGTCCTCCTCCTACCATTTCTTTTCCTACTAGTGTTACATTTGCTGCTTTCACCATTGCATCTGCTGCTTCAATTGCTGCTACTAAACCTCTAGTTTCTATCATTCCTAATGCATTTAATGTTGCCATTTAAATCAACTCCTTATTTTCTTTTAGATTTATTTTCTTTTATAATTGGTTTTTCTGTTAAAGTATCAACTGATTTTTCAATTATTTCTGTTTCTTCAGTTCCTATTTCCTCTTTTATTTCCATCATTTCTTTTTCTAACTCTTTTTCTTCTATAACTTCTGTTATTTCTTCAGTAATATTTTCAGCAACAATTATGCTGTTTTCTTCTATCATTTTAGAAACCATTTCATCTGGTCTTGCTATTACATGGCTGCTGACAAAAACTCCTAATCTTTTAGCTGCTTCTGCTCCTGCTTCTACTGCAACTTTTATAGCTCCAACATCTCCACTTAGTTCAACAGTAACAATCCCACCTTTTACAATATGTCTGTTTACTATTTCCACTTCAGCTGTTTTCAAAGCTGTATCTGCTGCTTCAATAGCTCCTACCAGTCCAATAGTTTCTATCATTCCTAAAGCCTTCATATTTTACTCCTTAGTATTTTGTAGGATTTTGAGCCACAAATTTTACTGCATCAGCAAAAGCTTCACAAGCTGCCTTACAAGCTGACTGACTTCCAGTAAGAAGTCCTCCACCAAAGTTTGTTTCAGAAGGTGGTCCAAAGAAAGCTGTAAGTGTAACATCTGCTGCTTTTAATGCTGCATCTAGTGCATACATGGCTTCAATAGGTGGAGCTATTAAATAGGCCAGCGCTTCTCCTTCTTCCACACCAGCTGTTTTAGAAAGATAACTTCCTGTTCTTGATACACAGTGGGCATAATATGCTATTGTATCATCTTCATTTGCACTATAGAAACATGCTTCATTTTCTATAAAATCCACTATTGCATTCAAACCACTTCTTACTTCTGCTGGTGTAGGTCCAGCTATTATTCCAATTACTTCTCCAGCTAATTTTGTATTAGCATTTGCTGCTCCACCATAAAAAGATTTTCCATATACCACAGTTACTTCAGCCATTTTTGTAGCCTGATCCAGTGCTGTATATGTAACATCATCACAATCTGCTGTTACTATCCCAATACTTTTGTATCCTGCTGGTAAATTTAATTCTTCTGCCATTTTGTCATCTACATTAGGAATAAGTTTTATTCCTAATACATTTGGTTTTAAAGGATCATTAATCATTTTTCCCTCCACAAATTAAAGTTTTAAGTCTTGTCCACTTGCTTTAGCATCTAATATTTTTTTGATTATATGAGCTATATGCGCCCCAGCTTCAGAAGCTGGAGTTCCATTTTTATGAATATTTGAAACTACTGTTCTTTTAGATTCTGGAATACCTACATATCCTTTATATGTAATATAGGCACTCATACTTTCTGAAGTTGCCAATCCAGGTCTTTCCCCAATGAGTACACAAGTTACTTCTGCATCTAATATCTCTGATACTTCGTCAGCCGCCCCTACTCTTCCATATTTTAGAAAGAATGGTGTTCCTGCTTCTATTCCATAAGATTTTAATCCATTGATTATAGCTGGAAGTGTATCTTCTACATTTGCTTCAATAGCTGTAGAACTAAGTCCATCAGATACAAATATTTCTACTTTTGGAGATTTTTTAGCCTTCTCCTTAAGAATAGTTATTGATTCTTCACTCAATCTTCTTCCCAAGTCTGGTCTTGTCATATATTCATCTTTTGAATGACATTTAGTTTGTATTGTAAAAAGGTTATTTGCATTCAGAAATTCTTCTGAAACATCTGTATATACAGCATCTACTGCTGAAGCATGGTCTGCTCTGAATCTCAGCATAGTATTTGTTGTATATCTAGTTCCTGCCCTTGATATTCCTATTCTAGCTGGAGTTTTCTTTTTATATTTCATCAATTCAGCTTTATTTGCAGGATTTTTTAGTTCAATTACATCTCTAAGATCTATTTTAGTAATATCTTGAAGATCACTTTCTGTTTGTTCTGCTTCTTTTTCTCTAACTTTATTCTCAGTTCCCATCTCTTTCAGAACCTGTGAAATTATTTCCTTTAAATCTTTTTCAGAAACCATTTTATCCTCCTACTTTAAAAATATTGATGCATCTCCTGCTATTTCTGTAAGTTTTCCATTTTTTCTTATTCCCATTTTTTCCAACCATTCATCAAACTCTTTTATTGGTTTTACTCCCAATGTTTCTCTTAAAGTTTGAATGTCATGATATCCTGTACATTGGTAATTAAGCATAATATCATCTCCTGCTGGAACTCCAATGAAATAGTTACATCCTGCTGCTGTCAATAAAACTGACAAGCATTCAATATCATTTTGATCTGCTTTCATGTGATTTGTATAGCAAACATCAACTCCCATTGGTATTCCATGCAGTTTTCCCATGAAGTGATCTTCAAGTCCTGCTCTTATTACCTGCTTACTATCATACAGATATTCTGGACCTATGAATCCAACAACTGTATTTACCATGAATGGAGAAAACTTTTTAGCAAATCCATAACATCTTGCTTCCATAGTTACTTGGTCTACACCATGATGTCCATTTGAAGAAAGTTCAGAACCTTGCCCTGTTTCAAAATACATAACATTTGGTCCTGCTCCTGTTCCTTCTTTCAATGCAAGTAATCTAGCTTCTTCAATCATATCCCCTGTAATTCCAAATGCTTCGTTTGATTTTTGTGATCCTGCTATACTTTGGAAAATTAAATCAGTTGGTGCTCCTCTTCTGATAGCCTCCATCTGTGTAGTTACATGAGCCAAAACGCAAGTTTGTGTTGGTATCTGATATTTTTCTTTAATTTCATGAAACCTTTCCAAAACTCTTATTACACTGTCAACAGTGTCATCAACTGGATTAAGACCTATAACAGCATCTCCTACACCATAAGTAAGCCCTTCCAAAAGAGAAATCATTATTCCATCTGGATCATCAGTAGTATGATTTGGCTGTAATCTTGCAGCTAATATTCCCTCTCCTCCAATTGTTGTATTACAATGAGCTGTAACTACCATTTTTCTTGCAGCCTTAATCAGATCAAGGTTTGACATAAGCTTTGCTACTGCTGCAATCATCTCAGAAGTAAGACCTCTTCTAATCCACTTGATTTCAGTATCTCCTACTTCGTCACTCAAAAGCCATTCTCTTAACTCACCAACAGTCCACTCTTTAATTTCATCATAGATTTTTAAATTTAAACCATCAATAATTATTCTTGTTACCTCATCTTCATCATAAGGTACTGCTGGATTTTCCTTTAAATCCTTCAGCTGAATGTTTGAAAGAACTTCTTTTGCTGCTACTCTTTCCTTCATTGACCTTGCTGCTATTCCAGCCAGTTCATCTCCAGACTTTTGTTCATTTGCTTTGGCCATTACATCCATCAAAGAACTGAATTTGTAATCTTGACCAAAAAGTCTTGCTTCTAATCTCATTAATATTCACCCCGCCTATTGATAACTACTTAATACTAAAGTTTTTACTATAACAGGAAGCACACTTCCGCTTCCTAATGGTCTGCCTATATCAATAAAATCTCCATCTGCTACTTTGATGCTATCTATGCAAATAATTGGAACTTTATTGCCATATTTTAGTGAAAGTGCCTGTCCAAGAGCCTTTCCTATATCATTTTCTATTACCAGTATCAACCTATCCACATTTGTGAAAACATCATAAATTCCATCTGACAGTTCTAATATTTCTTTATATTTCATATTAGCCCTCCCTGTAAGCCCTATGGCTACTTCTTGAATTCCGTCTTCTACTTTGAACCATTCTATTTTTTTTCTTAAACTCATTTTAAAACTTTCTATTTCTCTTTCATCATTTTGATTAATTTTCAATACTGGAATATTTTTAAGTGGAAAAATATCATTTGTATATGTTATTGTACTTCCACTGATTTCTGTCGTATGAGATCCTGCTCCTACTACTGTTGCTCCTATTGTTTCTCCACTTTTTATAATATTGATACTTTTTTCTTTAAAGATCTTAAGTATTTCTTTCCCTAAAATGATACCTATATCTCCATACTTAAATTCATCTCCAGAATATTGATTATATATAAAATCTGCCACACCACCTGAAAAATTAACAAATTTTAATTCTCCTTCTCCTCTAAAATCCTTATCAGTAATAAGATATTTATAACTATCGTCCTTAGGTAGTGCTCCTATAGAACTCAAAAGTATTTCTCCCAACTTTCTGCATAATTTTTTTATCTCTTCTTTATCAGCTCTTTTCCCTACTTTCAATGTCTGGAGTTTCATATCATCAATCAATTTTTCAAATTTTTTGAAAATATATGTTATTTCCAGTGAACTGTCCTTGAACTTTATAAGTCTTCCACCTATATCCATACAAGTAGTATCTATCACTTCTCCATTTTTGAATAAAGCTATATTAGTTGTTCCTCCACCTATATCCAAATTATAGACTGCAGTATTATTCTTCTCAGAATAATCCATAGCTCCTGCTCCTTTTCCAGCTATTACACTTTCTAAATCAGGACCTGCTGTTGCTACTACAAAATCTCCTGCCATTCCACTTAAAGCATTAAGAACCTCTTTAGCATTAGACTTTCTCGCTGTTTCACCAGTTATTATCACTGCTCCTGTTGAAACATCTTTAATAAATACTCCCGCCTTTCTGTATTCATCTTGTATTATCTGCTTAACTTTTTCAGCATCTATCTCACTCTGACTTAAAAGAGGCGTGAAATATATTTCACTTCTGTAAAATACATCTTTAGATATAATTTTTATTTGTGGAACTCTCGCTCCAGAAGCTATATTTTCCAATGTAATTCTGGTAAATACTAGCTGGGTAGTTGAAGTTCCGATATCTATTCCTACACTAACGATTTCCTCTTTCATCAACTTCCTCCTAAAAAATAAAAATAAAAAAAGCCAAAGAAAATAGGATAACCTATCTCTTTGGCCTCATTGCCTTTTTTAATACACAGCCTTGTGTATCAACTATTTTTTATTTCAAATTCTATGGTAGTTCCTTCATTAATCTTGCTTTTTAGTTCAAAATTTCCTTCCAGTTTATCAGTAACAAGCTTTTCCACTATCATTAGACCCAAACTGTTTTCTCTATATTTTTTTGCATCCATTCCAACGCCATTGTCAGAAATTGTTATTTTAGAAAAAAAAGTTTTCTTTTCTATAATGACATCAATTTTTCCTTCTACTCTATTATGAAAAGCATAGTGTATTGCATTCTGAATAAGTTCATTTATTACTAAAGCTACAGATGTTGCTTTATCTGAACTAATGATAAAGTCATCTCCTATCATATTAAACTCTATTTTTTTTGTTTTGTCAATAGTATTTTCAAAAGAATTTTTATATAATAACTGTAATATTGTTTTTATATTAAGACTATCCATTCCATTTTCAGATAGTACTTCATGTGTTACAGCTATACTTAATATCCTGCTTATTGTTTCATCTAATATTTTTTTTGTTTCATCATTTTCCACACGTCTTTTCTGTATTCTTAAAAGACTTGCAATTGTTTGAAGATTATTTTTTACTCTGTGATGAATCTCTTTTATCACCACTGATTTTAATAAAATCTCCTGTTCATTGTTCTTTTCTTTTGTTATATCTCTAATTACCATTACTATACTGTAATTATCTTCTTCCAAAGATGTAATAAAATAAGCTATTGCTAAGATTATATTTGAAATAGTGACTTCTATAGTTTTATCTGTTTTCTGATTTAAGATTTCTTGAATACTAGTTTTTGTAAGAGCTATATTCTCAAACTGTTCTCCCACAATTGATTTTGAAAATCCTAAAGAAGCATATATTTTTTCAGCTATTTTATTGATATATGTCACTATACCATCTTGATTAAATACTACTATACCATCTTTTACAAATTCTGGTATTCTACTTCTTGAAATATCTATATCTCTAATAAGCTTTGTAGCTGTAAAATTAAAAAGATCAGAATTAAACTCATGTTCTTGACTCTCTCTATATTCTACAATTATAACTCCTATAACTTCTTTAAGTTCATTGAAAACAGGCATTATATTTTGAAATACATGCTGTTCCTCCTGAGTAATAGCTTTATAGTTTTTAGAAGGTAGTCCTGTTAAAAAAGTTCGAAAAACTGCTGGTTCCTTTGATGAATGTGCCATTTCCCCATCTATATTTTTTGAGTAAAGACTGTTTGTTTCAGGTCTTGCATGATATACAACAACAGCATTATCCTTATCTTTTGTAGGACAATCTAAAAATACATCCATATTAAGTATATTACTGAGTATAGACACAGTTTCAGATACTCTTTCTATTTTTTCAATATCTGAGGCTGTCAATGTTGAACACATTTTACAATAATTTTTTATCATATCAGTATTCCACCTGTCAATATTATTATTTCAGCCAAATCAATTAAAGCTATTCTTTTCTTCATACTTATATTTCTCATTTCTTGGTAAGCCTCACTCTCAGAAATATTCTTATTTTTCATTAATATTCCTTTAGCCTTTTCTATTTTTTTTCGTTCTTCTAATTTTTGTCTTGCTCCTTCTGCTTCATCTTTAAATCTCAAAAGCCTCATATGAGTACTATAAATCATTTCCAATCTTGAAAGAAATATTTCTTCATCTATAGGTTTTATTAAATATCCCATCACAGAACTTTCTGTTGCTTCATGAATATATTCTTTGATATTATATGCTGTTAACATAATGATACAACCAGAAAACCCTTCCTCATGAAGGACTTTTGCAGTTTGAAGTCCATCCATCAAAGGCATCTTTACATCGAGCAACAAAATATCCGGCTTTTTTTCACGACATATTTTCAAAGCTTCCAACCCATCTGAAGCCTCTCCTACTACTTCATACCCATTTTCATTAAGCATCTCTGCAATATCCATTCTTGTCAACGTTTCATCTTCAGCTATTACTATTCTTACTTTCATCCCCTATACCCAACCTTTCTTTAAGCCTTATAATCTCATTTTTATCATTTAGCCCTATATAATATATTTCCTCTGCTCCTGCACATTTTAAAAAATTTTCTGCATTGCTACTCTCAAGCTGGAGGTCTTTTTTAGTTATTATCCCTATTATTCTTTTTCCTGTAAACATAGTAGAAAATTTAGGTGGAAAGAGTGTATCTTCATCTAAGGCTGATTGGACAAATGCTATTATGTCAGCATTACTTGCTGTTACTGTTAAGGCTTTATAGTAAAATTTATTTTCAATATATTCTCCTGGAGTATCAATAATATTATCTTCAAATAATATCATTTGCGTTTTTTTATAATTAATATCCATTCCATTAATTCTTTGGGCAAGAGTGGTTTTTCCACTTCCTGTTTTTCCTACCAGCATCAGCTTCATAAAATATCACGACCTTGTAAGTTCAGATATAGAAAATTTTAATGTTGTTGCAAGAAAATCAATGACACTCTTTAATGAACTTTCTACACTTGACACATCTCCATTTATTACTAAAGTTCCACTAAATCTATCTAAAAATCCTATCTCTATATTTCCTGACTTTGTGGCTATGTCTGCTGCTATTATAGCTGCCTCCCCTGGAGTAATTGTAAGTATTCCTATTGCTTGTGTAGTTTCTGTATTTAATCCTATTTTTTTACAAATATCTTTATTTGGATGAGCTATCAAATGTGCTAAAGTCACTTGTTTTCCTGGAACATATTCCTGTATTACTCTATTTTTTTCCATCTTTATCTCCTTTTAATATAAAACGATTTTATTTTACACAATTTTATTATATATAAGCACATTTTTTATTTTTTATCAAATGATTTTATTCTATAAAGATTTTTATCCACTTTCAAATACTGAAATTGATTGAATTTCTTTATCAAAAAATTTTATTTAAAAATTTCTTTTGTGATATCAATTTTTTATTTTTAAATTTAAAATAAAAAAATAGAGAAAAATTATTCTCTATTTTTTCAGCTAGTTATTTATACTATATTTTTAATATTTTTAATTAATTTATATTAAAAATATATTCATATTTTTTTAATTTTTGTTCCAATGCTTTACTGTAAAATCTGCAAATCCTTTAAATGTATAATCTTCATTTTCTGGTCTTTCTGTTGATATTTTCTTGAAAAAGCATGATGGTATCTCATTTAGTTTTAAACATTTTGATATACATAAATCACACCCTTTATCATGATTTATTGGATTAAACGGATATTTATGATCTGTACAGCTACAAAATTCTTTAGCATTCATATACTTTCTCCCCCTTATTAAATTACATTTTTTAATTTAACTATCTCTTATTTTTATTATACTACATAATTTTATCAACTGTAAATTTAAAAACAGTATTACTTGCAATATAATATAATTAAATTACAAATAAATAAAAAAGTATGGCTCACAAGCATCTCTATCTATTTAACATTTCCATAAGAATTGATTCCTGTGTACAGGAAGCAATTAATCAATATTTAAAAACAATGTCCAAGAAAATAAGTCCATTACCAATCATCAGTGAACTTAATTACATCTTAATAAATTTATTTAAGTAAAAAAAAAGAGCCTTAAACAAAGGCTCTTTCTAAACTAATTACTCAGCTGATATAGCTGAAACAGGACATCCACCTGCACAAGCTCCACAGTCAACACAAGCATCTGATATTCCGTATTTTCCATCATCAGTTGCAGCGATTGCTCCTACTGGACAAGTTCCTTCACAAGCTCCACATCCTATACAAGCATCTTTATCTATTACGTGCATTAAAAATCCCTCCTAATATTCATTTAATTTTTTAACTAATTAAATTCTATACCATTTTCTAAATCTTGTCAAGTGTAATTTAAAAAAAATGTTGTATTTTCAAACACTTATATTTTGAATGCCAAATAATTTAATGCACATTCACCCTATTTAGTTCAAGCATCATGCTCTAATAAATCATTAGCTTTTATTATAGTTGTTAATTTCCTTCCATACTCTTCTCTTATTTCAGAATAATTATTCAAATGTTTTACTAATTTTAATGAGTTTTCTCCATTAACTATAGCAGCTCTAAGTTGTTTATATGCCCCATGTCTTGCTAATGTCATTATGTAATCTTTCACTGAGTCATCTATAGTATCATATTTTTTATAATAAGTTCCTTTTCCTACTTTAATACTTCTATTCTGATCCTTTGAGAAAGATTTCATTCCAAAAAGATTATTTGCTTTTTTAGCTACATTTGAAGTCCCCCAGCCACTTTCCAATGAAGCTTGAGCTATTATCAGTGAAGTAGGTGGTACTATCATTTTATTTAAAAGTTCATCAGTATTCATATTTTTTACTTTATATTTTGTAAAAGCATTATTCAAAATATCTTTTTCTTCTTGGGTTCTTACACCTTTTTCTATTATTTTCTTTACCTGCTCTTTTTCAGTCTTTATCTCTGTTTCAATATTTTCAATTATTGGTACAAGTGTTTGTATAAATAATTTTTTTCTTTCATTACCTTGTATTGCACTAAAATCAATTCTTTTATTTAGATAAAACTGTTTATTTTTTAGTTCACTTTCATTTATTGTAGTTCCTGAAAAAGCAGTAAAAGAAAAAAGAAAAATTAATAATATAAATATTTTTTTCCTCATTTTTTCCTCCGAGTTAATAAAGTTAGCAGAAAATCCAATTGATTTTCTTAATATTGTTATATTGACCCCTATCTCTGGTGATCAAATTTTTCTGCTTATCCCCATATCAGCGTCAGAATACATCTTTCAGAACATTAATTTATGAATCTTCAAAAAAGATATATTTTTTAATTAAATAACAATATATTATACCATACTAATCGAAAAAAAGATAACTTTTTTTGCTCATTTTTAGTAAAAAAATAAAAAGCTCTCTAAAGAAAGAGAGCTTTAATATTATATTTAAGTTTATTTAATTGTCGCTTTTTATCCAGTTCTCTTCTCCATTTATTAATAGAGGAAGAGAAATAGTTGCATCTTCAGTTGGTGTAAGTTTAAATTCATTTTCCAATATAACATTTTTACCTGTATTATCTTTAAATTCTATAATTAATTTATGCTTTGGTCCTTTTACATATACCATAGCTTTTTTATTCACTCTAATCTTCTTAGCTTTTTCTCCATTTATAGAATATGAAACATCTATAGCTGTGTATTCTCCAACTTTTTTATTATCAATAAATACTCTGTGTTGCTTTCCACTAATAAATAATGCAGCTGCAATCCCTAAAAGGACCACTATTAATATTATCCAATTTCTTGCTATTTTCATTAGTTACCACCTGCCTGATTAGAGTTCATCTCAAGTATTCTTTTTCTCTCTGCTTCTTTTTCTTTCTCTCTTCTCCACTGATGTAGGATAAGAACTAAAGCAATTATTCCATAAGACACAAACACTCTAAAATACTCTCCTATCTGGGCTGAACCTATAAGTTCTTTCCCTGCTCTTGGAGCTAATACGAACATAGTATGAAAAAGAATTACTCCACTAAGTGCATTTGGAATACTAGCTTTGGATACAGTTGCTCCTCCTATTAAAAGAGCTGCAATAGCAAACATTCCTATCTGTTCATGACTGTTATATGTATTCATAGTTCCAATATTTTGAAGAAATATGAGTTGACCTATTCCAGCAAGAATAGTGGAAATAACAATTGCTAATATTCTTGTTCTGTCAACTGCAATACCTGATGATTTAGAAACTTCTATATCCTGACCAATTGCTCTCATATCTTGACCTAGCTTAGTTTTTCTAAACCAAACTATAAAAAAACATAAAAGCACTATAGCTAAAATAGTCAAAACAGGAATAGAGTACTGTCCTATGTTAAAAACTATTCCATCATCTAAAGCCCTTCTTATATTTTTAAGATCTATTGCATTTCTTATTCCATGTCCTCTTGAAAGAAGTATAGCTTCATTTTTTATAGGTATTACTTTTCCCATTCCATATAAAACTAAAAGCTGATATACACCATTGATAAAAAATCCAAGTATCATAGATGTAATCATTTCCCTTCCTTTTGCTCTATTTAAAACAATTCCACCTACATATCCCATAAGGGCTGCTATTGGAAGAGTTATAATAACAGCAAGAAAAAATCCCTGCAGTCCAACTATATTCCAGTCAGTGATAAATATTAAAGCTATCTGTCCTGCCATTGCTCCTAACACTATACCAAAATTTAATCCCATTCCTGCTATTATAGGTATTAAAAGAGATAATACCAAGAATAAATTACGAGATAATCTTAAAATTATTTCCTGAATAAGATACTCTATACTTAACCCTGATATAGGTATAGATAAAAGTATTATTATTACCATAAATATAGGAACTATATTATTCACTAAAAATTTTTTAATTTTATTTTCCACTTCCAGCACCTTCCTTTCTTGTCAAAGCATATAGTATCATTCCATTAGATACTATAATTCTTATTGTTTCTGACATATCTGTCTGAATTATATTATTAACAACTGAAGGAGTCATTGTCAGTATTCCTTGAAATAAAAATGTTCCAACTATAACATTGACAATAGTTACTTTATTTACAGATGCTCCTCCTATAAGGATTGCTGCTATTGCTGGAAATGCCATATAAAACGGAGCAAGATATAATTGTACAAATCCAAAACTTTGCTGATATACTACTATTCCAACTGCTGCCAGAACTGTAGACATAACAACAGATTCTACTCTTATTTTATTTATGTTAATTCCTGTAGCTTTTGCAAATTTATCATTAGTTCCAACTGCTTTCATTGCATACCCAGTTCTTGATCTAAAAAATATCCACATTCCAAAAGCCAATATAGCAAAAAATACTACTTCTCCCAATGGAAGCATATCTCCTGGCATATGAAGTACTTTATCAAGAATTTTATGCCAGTGACTTTCAACACTTATAGTTGTACGAAGTCCCTCTCCCCCATATGCCCAAATCATATCCTGGCTTTTAAAAGGAAGAACAAGCCACATTATACACATTACAGCAACAGATGAAAAACCTATATAAGTTGCAATCATCATTTCTCCACCTTTTACTTTATTAAGGATATGTCCATATAACCAACCAAATAAAATTGCAAAAGGTATCGATATTATTATAGCTCCTGCAAAACCTGCAAATCCACTGAGCCCCATTTCTATACTTATTACAGCTCCCAGAAGTCCTGCTTCTACTCCTAAAGGCATACCAAAATTAAGCCCTGTTCCTGATTGTATCATTGGTACAAGAGATAAAACTAATATAGCATTCATTCCAAATCTTACTAAGGTATCTCCTAAAGCTGATTTTAAATTTATTCCTATAAAGGGAGAAACTATATACATAGATAAAAGAAAGAGAGTTATTATTATTCTAGGCCACCCTGCATTCTTCAGCATAGTCTTTATATTATTCATTATTTCCCTCCTTTAATACTCCTACCATCATTTTTCCAAATTCTAATATATCTGCTGTAGGTGGTAGTATTCCAGCCACTTTTCCTTCATTTATTATTGCAATTCTATCACATACACTTCTCAATTCTTCTATTTCAGAAGAAGTTATTATTATAGTTGTTCCTTTAGTTGAATTATATTCTTTTAAAGTATCTAAAACTAATTTTTTAGCTCCTACATCTATTCCTCTTGTAGGTTCTGAAACAAACAAAACTTCTGGATCCATAGTAAAAGCTTTAGCAAGGCATACTTTCTGCTGATTTCCTCCACTTAATTCCTGAACTTTCTGCTTCTCACTCATACATCTTATTTCTAATTTTTTTATATAGTCCTGAGCATTTTCCTTCATTGCTTCTTCATCAACAAGATTAAATAAACCTCCAAATCTTTTTTTGAAGAACTTTCTTTGTATCTGCATAGCTGGATAGGCTATATTTTCTTCAATAGAACTTTCAAGAAGTAACCCTACTCCTTTTCTGTCTTCTGAAACAAAAAATATTCCTTTTTCCAATGGATTATTAGGATCATTTAATTTTATAATTTCTCCTTTAAAAGTAACTTTTCCACTTGAATCATATAATCCCATTATTCCATTTGCAATTCCTATTTTACCCTGACCAGCCATACCTCCCAGTCCTAAAATCTCGCCTTTTTTTATATCAAGATTCAATCCTTTTACCATTTCTCCAGGCATATCCACCCAAAAATTTTTCACAGAAAGAATAGTTTCCTTGTTGTCATCTAAAGTTTCTATTTTTTCTTCAGATTCTCCCATTTTTCTTCCTATCATCCATTCTGTTATCTGATTTACATTAGTATCCTTTGTACTGACAGTATTAATCAAAAGTCCATCTCTCAAAACAACTACTGTATCACATATGTCCATTATTTCATCTAGTCTATGAGTAATAAATATTATAGATATTCCCTTTTCAGATAATCTTTTCATAGTTTCAAGCAATACCTTTGCCTCTTCTTCAGTCAAAACAGCTGTAGGTTCATCTAAAACCAAAAGCTTTGTTTTTTCTCTCTCAATCTCACGAGCTATTTCTGTAAACTGCTTATGAGCTACTGGCATTTCATTAATAACAGTATCAGGATCTATCTCTATACCTAGCTGAGAAATAGCATTATTTGCTCTTTTCTCTATATTTTTTGAATCTATTCTCCTTATTCTTTCTCCAAAAAGACTTTCTAAAAAACTATTAGCAGTAGATTCTCTATTTAAAACTATATTTTCATTAGCTTTAAAACCAGGTATTAAAGAAAATTCCTGATGAACCATTCCTATTCCTACAGCAAGAGCATCAAATGGAGATTTAAAATTTGTTTCTTCTCCATTAAAAATTATTTTTCCTCCATACCCTCCTGTTTCAGAAATAACCGGCATACCAAAAATAGCCTTCATCAAAGTTGATTTTCCGGCTCCATTCTCTCCTACCAGTCCTACTATTTCACCAGGTTTAACCTCCAAATTTATATCTTTTAATACTACATTTTCTCCAAAAGACTTTGAAAGCCCCTCTATTTTCAATAATACTTTATCCACATTTTCACCCCTTGAAAATTAAAGGAGGGGGATTACCCCTCCCTTATTATTTTATTTTAAAATATTTTTCAGGAACAGTTTCATTAGTCATGTTCATGTAACCTTTTCCTAAAACATAAGTGTCTTGATATAATAAGTAGAAGTTATCTTTTTCCACTCCATTGACGTCTGTATAGTTACTTCCATTCCAACCAGCACCAGGAGTAAATTTCTTCAATGAATTCATAATAGAATCAAAGTCAGTAGCATCTACACCTTTTTCTATAACTGCTCTTGCATGTTCTCCTAAAGCAATAACAGAAATAAAGTTATATGAGTAAGCCCATGTTCCCATTCTTCCAGCTCCACCTTTTGCTACTACTGTATCTTCAACTTTCTTTAATATTTTTGGCCAGTTTCCTTTTTCATCTTCAGAGAATTTTATTCCTAAAGCTCCAGGATATCCCATTGTAGGAGATGGTAAATCTGCTTCTACAAAGTATCCACCTACTTCAGCTACTCTTTTTAATAATGGTTCAGTGTGAGCATCATTTGTTGCAAAGAATGCTGTATCTTTACCATATTTTTCCAACCAGTTAGGTACTTGTTCCAATATATACTGTTGAGCTCCTGCCACTCCAACATCACTTACTGGATCTGGAGCAGACATATCAATAAATTCCATTCCAAGATCTTTTGCAGTTTCTGCCATTATATTTCTTCTTCTTGACAACAATTCATAACTCAAATGTCTTGGGAAAGATATATGCATAAATTTTGTAGCTCCCATCTCTTTTGCAGCTTTTACAATTAAATATCCTCTTGCCACATTGTCTGGGTTAGTAACTAAATCAGCTGCATCACTTATGATCTCTGGATCTTCATGTGGAGCATTAGCTATCAATAATATATCAGGTCTTTTTTCTCTTATTCTTCTAAATGCTTCAACTGTTCCAGGAACAGCTTCTGCTACTAATATAACTTTCATTTTAGGGTCATCTGCTAATCCTACCATTTGAGAAATAGTAGTTTCCATCTCCTGCATAAAATTATCAGGATAAGTAACATGTGTAACCATTCCACCTTTATCACTTGCTCCATACATTTTCACTAACTCTTCAGCACCACGAAGACTATCTTCTGATTGAGATACAGTTCCACTTACAACTCCAATATGGTAATCTGCTTCAGCAGCAAAACTGAACAATGAAAACAAAAACATAAATAATCCAACAAAATACTTTTTCATAAGTTCCCCCTTACAATTTTATTATCTTCTTTATAATTCTATACTTAACTATATACCTACAATAAAAAAAGTACCATTATTTAAGTACAGAGGTTATAAAACTTTTTGATATTGTTAGGATTATACTCCTTTAAATAATGTATGTCAACCATTATTTTCTTTAATTAAAAAAAATATTTCATTTATTTGTTTTTTAAAAAAATACCAATCAAGATTTTAAGGTATATTTTTATATATTTATATTTGAATTAATATTTCATATTTTT
>ERZ791743.577-NODE-577-length-32009-cov-4.341804_pt1 | contig 32009 bp, 35 predicted proteins | sample MGYA00509952_ERZ791743 | MGnify/ENA primary metagenome ERZ791743 (study PRJEB30046, sample SAMN00792040) | human gut metagenome | study: EMG produced TPA metagenomics assembly of the A metagenome-wide association study of gut microbiota in type 2...
AAGAAAATATAGACCTATACTACAAAAATAAGCCACGGATATTTGCAACTGTGCCCAAATTCTCAAGATCCACAAGCTCTTGAAGTGGTAGAAGATGTCATTCAGCGTTCGCCAAGACCCGATTCAAAGGAAAGTATTATGTCATGGAGCAACCATATGGCTTTTCTTAAGAGGCGCAAAGCATATGTTTTAATAGACAGGAAACGCTATGTAGAAGCAAGGTCGCTGCTGTCAGAAATGTTGAATGATCCCATGTGTAAAGATTTCGCTCAGGATGAATTAAATTATCTAAATGCGATAGAAAGAAATGAACGTTAATTGGAACGAAATGTCTTGTAGATATAAAGAATAGCAGTATGAGCGGAAAGTCTGTTGGCATATATCTGGGAGAGAAATACTCTGTTGTTGCGTTCAAAGATGCAACAGTGAGAGTTATTGCAACAGGTCCCAATAATGAGGATCTATGTCGTTCATGTGTTGCCATTGACAGAAGTGGTAGTTTTATCGTTGGTAACGCGCCATACAACAATTGGAGAAGATATGCTCCAAATATTGTCGTGTCAGTTAGGCGACTTATGGGAACAGTCATTTCTGATCCACAAGTTAAAATGATGAAAGCTGATAAAGATATGTATCCCTTTGGCATAGCTAAAAAGTCTGGAGGTGCTGATGATTCAGTTGTAGTTATAATGAACGGCAAGGAATATACTCCAGAACAGATTAGTGCAGAAATTCTTCGTCAGCTGAAGAATGATGCTTCTGTAAAACTTGGTGGTGAAGTTACTCATGCGGTAATAACTGTTCCTGAATATTTCAATGAAAAACAAATGGCTGCGACCTGGAAGGCTGCTCAGCTTGCCGGCTTGACAGTTCAGAGTTTATTATCAGAGCCACAGGCTATTGCTATCTCCTATGGAGTAGATAGGATGGCTGTAAATGAGGATAAGGTGTTTCTTGTTTACGACTTTGGCGGTGGCTCTTTTGACTTGTCTATTCTCATTGCTACAGGAGGCTATTTCATTGTCGCGGGAACTGGTGGTGACCATTGGCTTGGCGGTGATGACATTGACCGATTAATAACTGAATATGTACTTACTGAGGCAGGAAAAGCTAATAATGTTGATATTCACAAATTGATAGAAGAGCTTCCTGAAAGAAAGAAGTATGCATTTCAAGGCGAATTGAAGAATAGTGTGGAAATAGCCCAAAAAGAATTAAATAGGTCTGATGAAGTCACTATATGTATTCTTGATTTCTTTGAAGACGAAGATGGCTCTCCCATTGATATTGAAGTCAAGTTGACGCGAGACAAATATGAGAGTATAATTCGACCTTTGGTTTTACGAACCATTATTTTAATAGATGAATTACTTGAAAAGACAGCATATCCAATAGACACTATTGACAAAATACTCTTGGCTGGTAGTGTATCATGCATTCCTCTTGTAAGGAATATGTTATGTGATAAGTATGGTAAAGATAAGATTCTTTCTTCTGAGAAGCCGATGCTTGCCATAGCTGAAGGTGCTGCTATCTTATCTAGTTCTCTTGGTGTTGAAGTTGAGTGTCAGAATTGTGGCAAGACTATCTCTGCCAGTAAAACAGAGTGTCCTCAATATTTAGAATTTCATCAACAGGTATCTGTTGGAGAAGAAGGTGCGCATCTAAATTGTTCAGCAAAGCATAGTTATTTCATACAGCTCACCGAAGATTCTAATAGTATTCAGTATGAGAAGATTATTGACGAGAATACTCCATTACCCTATGAAGGACATAGACGTTTTTTTGTAAATACACCAAATCAGTTAATAATAAGCTATAATCTATTTAGTGATGCTGAAGATGGCACGATTGAAAGGTTTGGTGAAGTTTTCTTTCTAATAGAAAAAGGTTTCCCACTGAATGTTCGTTTATGTATTACTTTTTGTCTCGATGAAGATGAGATACTTACCGTGCGTGCCTCATTAGAAAACGTAAAACGACCTGTTAAAGTAATTCTTGGACGAGGTCTCTATGATAGCCACTGCTGTAATAATTTGATGAAAAAATGGAGATCATCGTTATCGGATGTTATTAATGGCCAGCAGTTGAGATCAAAAATCCAGATGATAATAAAAGATATCATCAAATCAAATCCAAGTTCAGATAACCCTATTTGGCAATTATATGAGCAGCAATTAGCAGAGTACAAATAATCTTATTCAAAACTTTTAGTAATATGGGACTGTTTGGTTTTTTCAAAAAGAAGGAAGTTAGTGAGGAAACACGCCAAGGTTTCCTCAACAAACTGTTAACAAAATATTTTGAAGGCTCAAAAGCAAAATTAGGTGCCGATGCTGCCGATTTGCTTGAATTGACGAAATACGAGATTACTCCAGGAGAAATGGCAACCTTGCTTATCCGTTGTTTAGGTTTTCGTGAGTTAAAAGGAGATTGGAATGCAAAAACAGCCAATGCTTTACGTATGGATTGTTCTGGAAAACTTCCTGATGTGGAACTTAAATGGATTCTTGTTTATTGTGATTTGCATTACGTTGTTAAAGATTCTGCAAAGGAGGCTCTTTTATTATTCGAATTGGCGGGAAGGCAAATGGGAATGCCTTCTCCTCATGGTGACATTTCTACAAACTACAAATTCTAACAATTATGATGCGACTGATCTCAAACGGAGAACCGTATGTCTATACTCACCAGTGTACAGGGGGTGAGAGAAAAGGAGAAACAATGTCAATGGAAGGAATACAGCACTTCTTAGTAGAGGCGCTTTATGAGAGTTTTCGTCATTGTGGCTCCAACATAAAAAAGGTTGAGGATTCTTGGAAATACCATAGTGCAGGAAAGACCGGAATCTTTCAGGGGTTGTTCACATCACAAAAGCAACAACCAGATCTTATATACAGAATGGATGGCGACTCTCATGATACCTGGTTTTACGTTATGCCTGACAAGGAGGATATTTCATTAATCGACATGAAATTCCTGGCAAAATCAGTGGAAAAGCGTGGAATTTTGCCTGTTTTGGTTGTAGGTGATTTGTGGTGTTTCGACACAAACGGCCAAAAGAATGTCTGCGGCGCAGCGTATGCGGCAAAGTTTGAGACAATCTCATTATTAAGAGATAAAAACAATCCATTACCGCAAATTCTTTCTCAAAAGCAACTAATAGAAAAGATTGCCTTGTGTTGGCAAAACTTAGATGCAGAGATTCTAGAACCTTATCTTGACAAAGATTTTCATTATACATCTGATGCTGTCTTTTATGAGATGTCAAGTAGACATGAGTACATAGGTTATTTACGTGCCAAATTTGAAAGGTTGAAGGATGGTTCCAATCCTATAGGAATTCAAATTGGACGAATGGATGGGACTAATGATTTTGCCCTTCTATTACATCAAGGAGCTTATAATCAGTCTTTGCTGATAACCATTTCAGAAAATAATGGGCGTATTACTTCAATGAGGATGAGTGAATACCAAGTATAAAACAGCAAATAACCATGAATAAGATATTAAAATTGGCATATTTTGTATTGGTAGTATTATTATTACTTTGTCTCGCCCCCATGCCATATGGATTCTATCAATTGGTACGATTTGTAGCAATGGCACTATTTGTAGTATTAGCATATATTTATTGGGACAATGACTATAAGCCATTAGCTGTAACATTTGGCGCTTTAGCACTATTATTCCAGCCATTCCTAAAGATAGCCTTAGGTAGGGTGATGTGGAATATTGTTGATGTTTTGGTGGCATTGGGTTTAGTGTTTCTTTTCTTTTATGAGAGAAGAAACGGAAAAGAATTAAAGTAAGAAAAAATAATATAATTCAAGTTTCGCAAGTTCAACTTGCAGTTTTTAATCTATAAATGTCGCAAATATGTTTCATATCTTCCTCCCTGTTGATGATAGCCTGATAGATATCTTCATCAGTCAATCCGAAGAGTTCCGCAACCGCAATGACCAGTTCTTGCATGACGCCCCACATCCTTTCCGCAACGGACAGTTCCAAAGAATCCTTGGTTACGTCCTCAAAGAGCTTTCCCATGGTCTCGTAGGCTGCAAACGTCTTCACTAAGGAAAGGATGTTGTATTGCAAAGCCGTCAGGGATGTCGCCGCGATTTGCGAGGCGAAGTTTCCGGCCTGGCATTTGCCCAGTCCCAACAGCCCCTTCGCTTCCTTGAACACGACTTCCAAAGACCACCTTTGGGCATAAATCCGGTACGCTTCAAGGAACTCAAGCCGTATGTCCGTGGTCATCAGTCCGTTCCATGCGCCCCGTTTGCTTCTCCTGACAAAGTACAGACGTACCTTGGTATCCGCAAAGGTCACGTCCGCCACGATGTAATAGCAACGCAGTCTCCTGCTGTACTTCCGCCTGCCTTGCCTGTCAAGGTGCCTGATCAAGGCCGGCGCGGTATAGGGCTTCCCGTCCAGACAGTATTTTGTCCTGCTGTTTTCTCCCACCTTGATCATGCCCAGGTAATCGCACTTGACGTGACGGGAGCGGATGAACCGGATGACATCCTTGCAGGCGAACCAGCTGTCTGCCAGCACATACCTGAACCTGACCCCTTTGCGGATGGCGCGTCCTATCATGGCAATCATCAGGTCGGTTTTCTTTGCCGTGTATTCATCGATACGCTCCTGCAAGGCGTCGCCGCTGTCACGTCCTTTGGTGAAACGTCTTGCGAGCTCTTCATCGGACATCCCGAACTTTCCATCCTTTCCTTTTTCACCCAGCAGTGCAAAATCCAGAAGCATTTGGGTTGTCCCGTCCGTGACGGCAAGGAACAAAGCCTTGAAACCGAGGATGCACCTGTGATGGACATGGGAAAACACCCTGCCGATGTTCTCCATGCGCCGTCCCGTCTTGGGATAGTCCGTGTCATCGACTATCAGGCAGACCGTGCCTTCCTTGCGCCCGGAACGGAGTCTGATCTTCGACCAAAGCTGAAGGGTGAGGTGATAGACGGACTTCCGCCAATTTATCTTGGGATTACTCATGAAGCGGTAGAACACGTCTTTCTGGCATCCCAGCAAGCCGCTTAAGGAAGACCCGGTGAAACGATAAGGGTTACGGACCATGAAACACGGGAACAACAGCAAAGCCTGGAACACCTGCAACAACGGATACACATTGTTGCACTTGCTCTTCATGCCGAACAAGGTGGATTCATTCATTTTTAACCATTTGATAACGTCCAGTATGGAATACATCGCTTTATGTGCGTCATTTTTTCTAAAAAATGAGCTGATTTCTGAAAGAAAGTCTGTAACTTTGTGCAAGGGCATAGGGCTGAGTAATGTTTTGATTTGCAACTATAAAATTACTCATTTTCTGCGATATGCGGAAATCCCTGTGCCCCTTTTATATCCCAAGAAGAAGGTTTTCTATTAACTTGCGAAACTTGAATCCAAGAATACCTTAACCCTTGCAAAATACTCCCTGATGTATGTAATTATCGCCATGTTAGACGTGGCATCAGCAGCATTAAATCCTGTGATGTTATATGTTTCAAGATTAAGATGCTCTGCAAGGTATATTGCTCGCTCATTATGGAATTTTTGTGAAATGACTATACATGATTTGATGTTATACACATTAACTGCTCGCCAAACAGCATCAAGGGTACGATATCCTTTTCCGTCGAGTATGATGTCTGCCGTATCAACACCACGTGCGACGAGTGAATCCTTCATACATTCCACTTCATTGATACCATCAAGGCTGTTTTCATCACCACTGATAAGAATCTTTTTTATCTTGCCTGTTTTGTACAGTTTTTCTGCTGCATCGATGCGGAACTTGAAGAACTGATTCTGCCTTCTTCCGATTCTTGTCTGAGGTGTTGTCCCTAACAATAAACCATATTCGTTAGGTGTCACTTGTTCAATGTCAGAAAACAACTTACCTTTAGCGTTGTTCACTATGATTATATTACATACCAGTATCGAAGTAAGACATACAACACCAATAATAGCTATTACCCATATTATTGTTTTCATTTTCTTAGTCATAATGATACATTTTTTCTATTCTTGTTTGTCCTCATCTTCTTTGTATAACTCTGGGAAAAGATAATACTTCTCCACGGCATACTGGTTTCCATATTCAAATTCACCATGTCGTAGAATGTTCTCTTTACAAGCCATCACAAGGAACTCGTTGATGGCTTTAATATCACGAGGATGTTCGTTAATATAGGAAAGAATGGTACAACAACAAGTATTTCTATAATCGTTGTAAATCCAGTTCGGTATTTCAGAATCTTTAGATGCACCTCTTGCACTTTGATATAAAACACGCCATTTCTGCCAAAGTTCGTTAAGATACAGGGAATACTTGTTTTCTTTCATGAGTGCTTCCATAATAGGAATAGCAGGGTTCTGAGAAAAGCCATCAGCAGATTCCCAGGAATCCAAGTCTGCCTCGTATGCATGACCAAGCTCTATCGCATAGATGCAGCGAGCATCGAAGTCTTTAGCGTTGCTATATTTCTTTTTCAGTTCATCTACCATTTTGTCATTACCACGCTTTTCCCTTAATTCATTCCATTCAGGTACACTTGAACATTGATTATACTCTTTCCAATACAGTTCTTCATTCAACTTGCCGAATGTACTCACATGGTATTTCTTTGACAAATATGTATACAGTTCATCTTTCGCTTTCCAAGGGTTATGAACATTCTGATTCACACTATCCGGATCAACAGATAGTAGATATAGCATTTCTTTTTTATATGCTTTCAGCTTCTCCAGCACTTCTGCATCTTTGATATGTGTCACATCAATTTTTTTTATGGCTTTGATTACGTCATTAAGATTATATCCTCTCATTTGCAAATCAAAGTCAGTCATAATGCTGTTCTGAACTACTGAAGCATTATATGCATCCACCAACCTTTTATTAATGTCAGACTGTTCTAAAGATGGTTTGAAGCGCAGCCACAGATCCTCATTTGAGAGAGTCATAAATTCCATATAATGACCTGATTCGTCAGCAGCTGAACTATCAGTAACGTTCACTATTTCTTTATCATTCTCATTTTGCGTTGACTGCTTGTTCTGATTACAGCAGACAATAGACATCAACATAGGTGTCATAAACAATAGATATAATTTCGGTTCATCCGCAGTTCTGTTGGATAAAGATAAGATGCTGATATTCAAGTATTTGTATTATCTTGTATGCTCATAAGTCCCTGATAATCAGTACCTGTATATTGATTAAATTGAAATTTAGGGCTATAAAACTATCCGGCTTATCCATACTTCAAATTATATAACAAAACTATTGATTTTTAATCTTTTAAAAGAAAAACTCGATGTGCTCAATTTTATGTTGCTGAAAGGCCATCCAACAAAACTGCGGAAGAACCATAATTTCTTTCTCATAGTTGTTATATGTTTTTTATTTTGTAAACCAAGGTACACTTGTTCTCATAGCCAAAGTGATTGCTTCTCCTACTAATGCCATATTTGCCAGCAAGTAGTGGTTAGTGTTCCATCCACGAATGGTAGAACCGGCAATCTCTCCAGTCTTTAATAAGCTGTTTCGGAAATCAGTATCGCCAAAGTATGTGGCAGCTCCAATCGCAAATGCAGTTCCTGAAGGGCTAAGGTTGAAAATGATTGGGCCAGAATCAATGTCCATACCTAACCAACATGTGCGGTCGTAATATTCTCGAATTCCGGCAAAAGGAATACGTTGCATAAAATGCTTCTTCAGTAGTTCATACTGCTCATGAGCAAAGTCTTTATCCACGAAAGTCAGGTAATAGCAAATTAGGGCAGTGTAGGAGCCTTTTATCGGTTCTGATAGTTCCGTGCCATTGTAATCCAAGAAAGATTTCAAGATACCAGTTTCCTTGTCCGTCCATTCTTTCTTTGCCTTATTCAGCCATTCATTTACAGTGTTCAGGTATCGGTTATCGCATTGCCATGTGAAGTTACTCAAAGCGACTAAAGTCACCAACATATCTGGAACATATACAGCTTCATTCGGATAGGTTTGCAGGTTCAAGGTAGGGCTTTCTCTCATCCGCCAGTTCAATGTACTGCATAGCCTATAATATAGATTGTCATATTTGTCATCCCCGCCAGCCGTTTTATAACCACTAATCATCCAGGCAAGGATGCTCAAATACGACATGTGACTCTTTTCGCTATCCCAGCTTTCTAATGGGTCTTCGTCCCATCTTGCAGCATCATATTCCCGTACTTCTGGTGACATCACTATTTCTATAAGTTTGTCAATCTGCTCAACAGACTTTTCTCTTTCGTCTGGATATAGAATACTGATATTCGCTAATGCTGCTGATAGCATGGAACAGGAATACATTGCCCATTCACCCTGAAACTGAGAGCCAATACCTCCCGGCATTTCGTTGAGCACTCCCTCTGGTGATACCAAAAGTTTATTCGTAAGATAATTTCTCCTACGCAATATCTCGGTCTTTTCCCCCTCAAACGTTCCGTGTCCCATGGTTGAAATGGTCACCCATAGCCATTTCAGAACAACAAAGACTACTATGACGGTAATTGTTTTCAGTATCATCCTATATGGTTTCTTTAGTCGTCTTGCCATAATTATGTTACTCAAAATTTGGGTACCAATCTAAATTCTCACAGTGTTTAGCCCAGATTATATTGAATCCTGGGTAATCGAGAAGAGCTTTATCGGAGCAATCTTCAGGCAAAGCGCATTTCATGACTTCTCCGCTTATCATTCCAAGGTCTTGATTCTGGTTCTTTAGTTGGTATAGTTTCGTTCGAAGCATTTGATTGGTACCTATGTCATATACCTTCTTTATGTCATCTGTCAATAACCGTGAAGTATTCTTTCTACATTCCAACAAATCATTCCAGTATTTTTGTTCCTTACGAAGAGATTCCTGATATTTTGTTTTCTGTTCTATATATTCGTTTTTACCCACAGCCGTTATGTAGGCAGAGTAAGCATCTGCTATCATTTTAGGAGTGAATATCGTCTTACTGTAGGGAATGTTTTTCCCTTGGGCATGAAGGTACAGGTAGTGTTGTGGCACACCTCGAATTTGTGTTCCCTGAGAGAGGACTGCACTAACATACATGGGGGTAGAACTACCATGATCTTCACATATTGACACCTCATGAACCGCTTCCTGGTATTTTTCCCATGCAACCTTCTCTTTTAGGAACTCTTTCCGATATTGAGGAAAGGCTTCCAATAACTTTTGGAATTCGTTCTCAACAGAATCTTCGTTTGCAACATACTCGTTGTAACAAGCCTCGTTTATCTCAGCCTGAGTCTGAAGTGGTTCGATCGTATCATTGTTTGTTTGATGTGATTCTGCCATGATAGAGTCGCAAGCGGCGTTGTCAGCGATGGTCTTATTAGACTTAAATTGATTGCATGATGTCAATGCCATCAAGATAACCGCATAGATAATTTTCTTCATATTGCTTCCTTAATTTAAGTTGATAATGGCATAAATTAGTTCGATGTAAACAAGAATGGGTATTATTACACAGATAATAACTGAACTGACAACATAGTTCCAGCCAATCTTCTTGAACCATAATAGGAAATCTACAGATATTCTGAAAGCCCAGTCACATCGGTTCCTGAATTTCACTTTGTCTTTCCAGATAAAAACGATCCATGCTGATGTAAGCAGGGGTGTTAGAAACGGCATTTTTGTAATGTAGTCAAGCATTAACGTCCATGACAATGGGATGACAAGATAATATACAATGATATTAACTTCGTTATATGTTGCTCCTGTCATCCTTGCAATTAGATGTTCTATTCCTGCTACTATCGCAAAGATTGGTAGTGCTATTGCCATTACAATCTTCCCAAACAGAGAGCGTGAATCCCAATATGTTCTTAGTTTACTCATCCTTAGATAATTGTTCTATTATTTCAGTTGCCTTCTTCATATACTTTTCTTGCACAGGATGGTCTTCAAATCCTTTTTCCATGGATTTCTTGAATACACTGTCATTTTCCAACGGATTATCTACTCTTTTGAGCTTGATTGTACCTATAATCAAGTCGCCAAGTTCTTGTGCTTCTTCCCAATCCTGGACATAGAAGTTCTCATTGAAGTAAATGACTATGTGAGAATCCTGGAGATAGGTGACAAATTGTTTCTGAATAATGGTGTCATTATCCACGTAATTGGCAAAGTAGAGGATACTGGTTGGGTAACCTCCGACCTCTACACTATCTATTTCATGTATAAGTTCCATGTCATCGCCACTTATCGCCCTTGCAGTCTTGGCCATTTCTTTTGCTTCGTCAATGTTCTTCCATTTGAAGGGCATGAAAGTTTTAACAAAGTGGAACCATACAACACTGCCATTAGGGTTGAATATCTCTACCACATTCTGCAAAGAGTCCAATCCTTTCCATCCTGATGAGTCGCACACCCAACCTTTGGGGAGGTTGATGGAAAACAGTTCGTTCTCATAAGCCACGGGGAAAGGGTCGTCTTTTATTGAACGACTTGGCGTTGGCTTACTGCAAGACACCATTCCGGCTATTGTTATCCCAAGTAACACTATTCCTAAAACTCTCATGACGTTTGCAATTTGAAAACTTGACAATCATTGACCTCTAATCTTTCTTTTATGGAGGTGACAATACGTTTGAGGAATTCATCTTCAACTGTAATGGAGTCAAGGATGCTTTTTGCAGTCTCTATTTCCCCAATCTCCCTGTAGAACTCCGCTTTCATCACACTGTCAGTGATCAGATTGTTTATCAACCACAGGCCGTTTTCATGGAAAAGTGTTTTGTCTTCTTCGCTATCGACTTTCTTTTCTTCCGTCCTATAGTAATAGTCATTATATGCGTGATGAAGCATCATGCGCACATTGATTTCCTCTTTTTCGTTCAAAAAGCCTTCCTCTGATAATTGTGTGAATGCTTCTTTCATTTCAGGGTAGGTTAGGAGGCCTTTCTCAAACGAATAGCCATCCTTGGCATACTTCACCTCCTGTCTCCCCGTAATGTAGTATTTTCCACAATGGGGACATTTCTGTACATACGAGATTTCTGGCAGCATGGGAGCAATTTGTTTGTTATCTGACCACAACTCAGCTCCAAAGGTATTGCCTGAGATGAGTGACATGATTTGTTTCTCAGTGCCACAGAATGGGCAGATGAGAATTCGCGGATTACCTGGCATCATAATTGTACTCTTTTTAATTGTTTATAATTGAACTAACTGTGCAATAGTCTTATTGTGTTATCTTAATCACATTTTTTGCATTATCAATCTCGATTTTTCCAAGTCGTGCCAAGACGCTTTGGCCAAGTAGCAGGGGAGCCTTTTGGTTTCTTACAACAGAAGCGCGGATATTATTCAGATCCAAACCGCCAAAATTGACATTCTTGATGTTGATGACTGTTCCTACATTGACATCGCCATTCGCATCCATATACCTTTGGTTGCCGATGACATCGTTCTTTGATAAATAGCCGTTTTTCATCATGAAAGTGGCTTCCACCATTGAAAGCGTCACATCGCTTGCCCCTGTGTCAAAGACAAAGTGCAGTGGAAGACCGTTTATGTGGCATTTCACCTTGCAGATACCGTCTTCCTTGGTAAAAGGAATCTCTGTAATAATCAGTTCTTTATTTGTGACATGATTGCTTTGTTCCCTGTAGGTTGATACTTTCGCAGACTTATACTTTGAGACAAGTGCTTTGAATTCTTCTGTATCACGTAGGAAGTCCATGTCAAAATCCCGTTCGACATGAGCAAACCGGTTGTACCCAAGTTCAAACGATTTCTCCAGACAACGTAAAGCGTTTGTCTTATCCTGCATTCGTGAGTATAGACAAGCAGCATCATAGTAACTTCCGGCATCTGTTGAATCTCTTGCTATGATGCTATCGATAGCTGCTATTGCCTTGTCATAATCACCCATCCCTTGGTAGGCGTAATGAATACAGTCGTATTTTTCAGGAGAGTTCTCTATTTCAATTACTTTTGTAAAATCAGCTTCAGCTAATTCTTTCTTGCCTTGTTTCATATAGACGTCTCCTCTGCTTACGTATGCATAAGAATATTCAGGGTCTAAGACTATAGACATTGAAAGGTCTTCTATTGCTCCTTCCATATCTCCAGCCAGTTCCTTAAACCATCCCCGTCGATAGTAGCCGAAACCATATTCAGGCTGTGCTTCCAGTACATTGTCCCATTCGGCAATTGCAGATTTCACATCGCCAATCTCGTAATATATGTTGGCTTTTCGTGCTTTATATGAGAGGTCTGTGCTGTCCAGGTTTAGAGCCTGATTGATACTATTAAGAGCATCCTCATAGTCACCAAGTTCATAATGGCATTCAGAAATCCTTTGGTGTATAACTGGCGAAACGTCTTTACTGTTCGCTGTTTCATAGTACTCTATGGCTTTCGTATATTGTTTGCTCTGTTCGTACATCGTTCCTATGATATACGGCCATGTGGCTTCATTCGGTGACTTTGCTGATTGAACTTTAATTTTGGAAACCAACATTGTAAATGCCGGCTCTTTAAGCGTGTTTGCCAGATAGAGCGCTTTCCTGTCCCAATCAAGGCTTAGTGCCTTCACAATATCATCCGTAGCTTCTGCCCATTTTTCTTTGCCGATGTATGATTCGGCCCTGAAGGAATAGCCAGATGAGTAGTCGCTTGCCAGTTTGGTTACATAATCAAATTGTTTTATTGCATCGTCCCATCTTTTCTGAGCATTTGCATTACGTCCCATACCCATGTAACCCATTGTCTCACCTGGCTTTAATTCTATCATCTTTTGATAGTCTGCATCGGCAAGATCATATCGTTCCTGTTCATAATAGATTTGTGCACGTTTTTCGTATAAGCTGTTCTCATCTGGCTTAATCTTGATAGCCGTGGTTAGGTCAGATATGGCCTTAACTGTATCTTCGAGATTCAGATATACATCTGCTCGTGTAGAGTAAGCAAAGATGACATATTCAGCATCCTTCTTGGGAAGTAACTTGATTGCCATATCAGCAGCAGTCAAAGCTCGTCCATATTCTTCTCCGTGCGCTCTTAACATGGCAATCCATGAATAAGAATACCCGTTCTTAGGATTCTCCTGTATATCTTTGTTGAAGAATTCAAGAGCTTCCTCCGTCTTCTCATTCTGAACCGATTCGACACCTCTCATGTAGTTGTATGATGTCGGGCGGTTGTTCTTCTTATCTTGCGCATTTGCGCTTAGAGCCACCGATAACAGTAGCAAGGCCAATAGTTTCTTCATGTGAGATTCCTTTTTATTTGTGAATACTATGATTTTGTAGTTGTTGCCTAATACATTTTTAGTCCGAGAACGTCCCAGAAGTCAGAAGGCAAAGCTACATTTTCCAATGGAACACATTCCTTGAATAGAGGGGCTATCTGACTGACAGAATAACCAGCGACTCCACAACCAACTCTCGTAACCAGAAAACGTAATTCATGATGTTCAGCTGCGAAAGACGTGAATCTTCTGATGGCCTCACTCATTTCTGCAATGCCCTCCATTGTCGGGATAGCGTAACTTTTCCCTTGTAATCCTTCACCTTGTCCCCAAATGGCTCCGAATTTGCGCATTGCGTAGGCAGCAGCTCCTCCTCCGTGGTAGCCGCTTGCGTTGCTGCCAAATACGAATATCTCATTTTCTTCAAGATGGTCAATACGGTCACTTGATACTCTTGGCCCATAATACTCCTTTGCATATTGACGCTTTCTTTCAAGTATTTCCTCTCTTGACATTTTCCTTTCTTCCTCGTACATCCTGTTCATTTTTTCATAGTATGCACGTCTGGATGACCGTTCACGTCCCCAAGTACTGCCAGCTCCAAGATTGTTGTGGCTGAATTCGACAACATTTTCAATGGAAAGCAAATCCGTCACTTCTTTCACGTTATGTGCTGAACCCATATATGCAAAAGACCAGCCTTCTGACTTCAGTTGTTCTATCAGCCGACGTAATCCGGCTGCATCCCATTCTCTGGATGCGTTTTCCAAACCGTCCGTTAAAACCGTAACAACAGCTGTTGCGTCTTTGTCATCTTTTATTCGGTCGTGAAGGTGTGTCAATGACTGTCCCATAGCATCGTATAACGGAGTACATCCATTGGGCATGTAGTCCTTGAAGTCTTTCACTTCGGAGATTGGCTGGTTGTCAATCATTGTGCGTACATCAGGTCTATTTGAGCCTGAGTCAAAAGTGACAAGAGTCAATGTGTGCTCCTGTGTTGTCTCAAACTCTTCCTGGGCACTACGAATTGTACTTATTGTTTCATTGATACCTGAAAGTGTGGCTTCTCGGAGGTGACTCATAGAACCACTCTCATCAACTATAATCAAATTATAGATTTTTGCTTTACCGTTGTTCATATTGGCATCTTTTGTATTTTGCGTATTTTCACTATGTTCTGTTTCTTCCTCTTTGGTAGGCTGAGGGGATTCAGTAGTGGCCTGTGGCGTTTCACTATTCTCCTCTGTGACCGTTTTGTGGTTGCTATCCTTGTTGAACAGCTTCCAGAATTTATTTATCTTCTTCATGTCTTTCTGTTTTTATTTGTTTCCAAACTTGTTCTCGAACTCTGATATAATGCTTTGAAACTCCTCTGGGAGATAGTTCATGGCAGAATTTCTCAAATCAGCAGGAACCCCAAAGTATGCTTCAGCAATGCTTCCTGTTATGCAGCCGATAGTATCGCTATCACCTCCTATGGAAATCGCATTTCTTATTGAATCCTCATAGTCTTCTCCATCGAGAAATGCGACAATGGCCTGTGGAACGCTATCTTGACATGTCCCTCCCCATGTGTAGGTCGGCCTAATTTGTTCACATGTAAACTGAAGGTCGTATTCAAAGCGTTTTTCTATCTCTGAACGTATCTCGTTTTTGTCGCATCCATGCCTTGCCATCATTATGGCTAATGCAGTGGCCTGTGCGCCTTTAATTCCTTCAGGATGGTTATGCGTACATTCCGCGCTCTCCTTTGCTTTGGCAAGAATTTCTTCAATGGTGTCGAACGCCCATCCGACAGGCCCTACTCGCATGGCTGACCCGTTTCCGCAACTATTGTACGGTCGATAATCCTGGTGCCTGATGGAGCGGACGAGCCAAAGTTTGAATCCCCCTCCATATCCACCCATCGGCCATGGGTATTTTTCTCCATACTTACTATAATAATGTGCAACCTCGCCACCATGAAGAAGCCAGTCCGCTGTTGCAAAAGTCAGAATGCTGTCGTCAGTATAACTTCCATTTGGGTTGAAGAACTCAAATTGTTTTGTTTTGATGTTGTTGGGAGTGAACTCATATACACTTCCAACTATATCTCCAATAATGCTGCCAATCATATTTGTCCGTATTTAAGTTGTTAATCAATGTTCCAATAGGCATCTGGGTCGCCATCGAAAGCATCGTCAATTACATCGTCGCTATACCCAGCAACATCCTGTGCATAGGTTCCTGCGTACTTTCCATAATGTGTTCCATATTCCTCTTCGTAGGAATCATCCTGGAGCACTTCATAATCTTCATACTCGTCCATAATGAATTTGTTTTTAAAGGTTATCCTAACATGTTTTAAAGTAATAGCCTGTAAGAAGCGGTTACAGCATTATATCCGAAACCGTTTACATATTCTGTTCCTGCCAGCATCCTTACGTGTTCACCATTGATCTTATAGAACCTTTCTCCTTCGATGATTTTGACGTAAAGTGTTTGCGATACAATGGAGTTGTCACATATCCGCTGTACGGAAACGTCTGCAATATTGTGCCATTCGGGGATGGCCTTTTCGTTATTCTCATTCATATCTTCTTTATTTAGTTGATTCTATATTATTTATTTCTCATTGTGTATTATTGACGCTTTGGAAAATTGGGACATTAAAACCTCCCAGTTTGGGAGGCTAATGTTGTTCAAGACGATTAGAATTCCAGTCTCATCCCAATTTTTTTGGCTTCCTTATATGCTTCTTCGTCAAAGGTGTATAACTTTGGAGAGCGATATGGATTACCTGTGACTTTCTTTCCCGTTTCTTTGATATATCCGAGCTTCAGCATCTTCTTGGGGAAATTCCTCCTGTCTCGAATTGTATTGTCTTCTTCTGGTGGATTAAGAATAGCAATATATATGTTCTGCAGCTGCGGCATCGTGAATTCCTTGTCAAGGAGATTGAATCCGATGGGTTCAAAGTGTATTCTTTCGCGTAGTCTTTCTACTGCATCTTGTATTATCTGGGCATGATCAAATGCAAGTTTCAGTTCAGATAATTCATTAACGGAAAACCACTTGGCTTCAGCAGCATCATCACCGCCTTTGATTACATACTTATCTCTTTTAACTAGTGCATAATATGCTACAGTTACCACAAACTCGCGTGGGTCTCTTCCTCGTGCCGAATACGTTTTAAGTTGTTCAATGAACTCAGGCTTTATGCCTTTGTCATTATTAAAGAGCTTCATTGATGATTCCTCAAATAGTTCCCGATGAACACACTCATCGGTTGGTTCGTCTTTCTGAATGAAGCCGCCAGGTAATGCCCAATAGCCCTCGAAGGCTGGAACTTCACCTGGTTTTGCTTTGCCTCGTTTGATTAAGAGAACTTGCAAAGAACCATCTTCTTTGTCGAAACCGAAAACTACAGCGTCGGTTGTCAATGCCGGATGCCAGTACTTGGACTCCCATTTGCCTGTTTTTTCATTATATTCCATACTCTTAATGCTTCTTTGTGTATTATTTACGCTGCAAATTTGCAAAACGATTTTATTCCTACCAAACATTATTGCGTAAAAATTACGCATTAGTCTAAAATTTCAGGAGAATTAACATTTACAATGTATTTTACGGGTATAAAACCTTTGATTAAGACTTCTGCTTGTCTTTGCCAATAGTCGTTGTCTTCAGGTTTTGATACTTCCTTTTGAGTAGCACTGAGATTAACCTTTCTAAGGTCATCGAAATCTGCCCCATATTTCATACCTGGTTGCGTAGCTTCCATGTCGGTATATAGGGTAGCTTCAAAAAGTGCTACGTCAAGATCAATCTTTAGCAATACCAGTTCAGCGCCTTCGGCTTGTCTTTCTTTTATTTTAGGCAATCGGGAACAAAAGCTGGTTCTAACATAATCTTCCAATCCTAATTTTGCATCAATGTCTCGTGTGAGAGCCATATCCTCCCTAACGGGCATGGCAATACTCTCATCAAACGCTCGCTTATATGAGAATAAGCCACCATATTTGATGATTGATTGAATCTTCTGCTTTTCTGTGAAGTGATATAGATACTGAATACCATTCGCTTGCAGATATTTCCTTATTTCGTCTTTGCTTGATTTGTATGCAGGTGAGAAGTTGTCTTTTTGTAAATAGGAGATAGGTTCATTGCTCTCCAATGCAATTTTCTGTTCGTTCTTGAAATATGTTCTTAGAAATAGAACAAATTCTGAAACTTCTTTTTGCGGAAGACTATATTTTCCTTCCTTATATTTTTTATGTATGGCCATCGCAAGCTCATCGTTCATACGGAAACCGTCTTCAGATGCCTTCTCTGGTGTGCAATGTTGGAATATTCCTTTTAGGTGGAACACTCTATCCGCTTCTCTTTTGAAAACAGAGTTCCTGCCAACTATTTTGTGAATGTATGCCATAAAGTGAGCAGAAGTGTAATCTGCATAGCTCATCTTATTTGCATCCGCATTCTCGATATTTGAAACAAGCAGTTCTCCATAATGTTCCATGAGGTACCCTCTTAACTTATATGCCCGAAGCTTATGTTGGACATTGATGGGCAAACTCGTGTCGTCATATTTTTCATCTTTATGTGTTTCTTTATCTGTCCAATAAATCATTCTGGATAGGAGCAGATAGAGTGTTTCCAGAAAAACATTTTGGAGTTTCTGGCTTTTTTCATGTAGCTGATTTTGTCCCTTTTGTCCTAATGCATCTAATATATTGTGGAGAATGTTGACATAGCCGAATATGGCTTCCTTGTTGTGCCAATATATATTAGGCGATGAGAATATATGACTGAATTCTTGCTGAGCAAATGATAATGCGACATTCAATTTGTTAGCTCTGAAATACTTTTGGAATATCTCACTTGCAATATAAGGGTGGAATACTTTGATATATTTGTTGGCAAATTCGTTGCATCTTTCATCTTGTACATCGTAGGGATAGAAAGAATTGGCAGCCTCAGTCGTGAATTCGTCCAACAGTCTTCTGTCATTTATCTGGTGACTATGGTTTACATAATGGATAGCGTCTTTGTGATCATCCATTATGCGGTAGAATCTTTCCTTGATGGTTTCAAGAAGAAAGTCTGTTTCCGCATCATTCAAACCTGTTGCGTTCAATTGCATCTGATAGGTGACAATTAAATCATATAGGTTTTCCCTGTTTGTGTTTTTATGTAGGTATTTGGGCAGCCCGATAACTTTTGGTATAAAATGGTCGAGATAATCAATCTCTTCAACAGTCATGCCGTTTGTCCATTGGGGCTTGGGATTCCATGTGAGGACATGATTAAGGTCGAAATCGTAAGAAAACTCATTCTCATTCCTGTTACTGTTTTCATATTCCTTTCTAAATATGTCATATCTGTTCTTTATAAGCTCCAGATTCATCCTTATGCCAAGAGTTGACTTTCCCTCGGTTTCAACTAACATTTTGTAGTTAAGAATGTGATTTGTCAACTCACGATCATTGTGGTCTGTTAGGTATTGTAACAAACCTGGAACTTTACAAATGATACGATACAGTTTTGTATATTGCTCTTCATTCAGACAATATGACCACAGAAAGTTCTCCATGCAAGTCTGTCAGGGTAATGGGTGGTAATTCATACTCATGTATCTTCCCACAAGGAGCTGCTGGAACACCTGTTTTGTAATGGCGTAGTCCATATGTTCGAGAGGTTCAATGATAACGTCGCTCATTTTAGCGATGGCATCGACCTCAGATTCTCCTGTCAATCTGAATGCGATGAAATAGAGTACGCTCATGTCGTTTAACAATTCGAAGATGTAGGAGAATTCAAGTTCCTCCTTATATTTCTTGTCGGTTTCCGCTTGGGTGGCCAATTTCTCATATCGAGCAGTGCTGAGAGACCCAACTTGTTCGTATGGGTTGTCTGCCATCCATCCTTCCAGATAGGGCATAACTTCTCTAAGAGCTGTTTCCCCATAGAATTGAATCACATATTGTGCAGCTTCTTGAAAGTCATCAAATTCCGGCATTTCGTCATTGGTAAATGCCTGATAGACAAAACGTGTGCTGTATGCGCGATACATCATGTTAAGCACAATCTTATGTGGGTAAACCTGGGATGGGTATTTGTTTCTCCAGTTACCTAAGTTTCTCAGTGCCTCATTGAGAGCTGGTCTTAATTCTATCATGTTTTTTGCTTGTAAAGTTAGTTATTCTTTTGTTTGCTTCCAAAGGATTTCCTAATCTTCTTCCATTGTTGTTGAAAATGAAATCAGCGATACCCTTTATTCGGCTGTTTGCGACATCGAATTTCTCCTATTTATATAACGTAAAAATCAGCCAAATATTGCCCCCAACAAGCCGAATATGGCGGCAAGCAGGAGAATGTTCAAAATATACCCAGCAATACTGTATAGGCATCCCTTTGCTTCGTCTTTCACGCTTGACTTAGAATCATTACTGCTGTCATCGCTTTGCCCATACCCCAATTCTTTCAAGTTTTCTTCCAATCCCTTATATACCATTCCGGCAGGAGAAATAAGAGTGTTTTCTGTGTACTTTATGCTATGATACGTGGACACCTCTGGCAAGTAGTTCATCCATAAGGCGGTTATAACCTTGAACACACGAATTATAGCCTCGTTCTGTGATTGGGTCATTTGCAGGTCATCAGAAGCAGTCCTTTTCTGAAGATCAGCGATTTCTTTTGACTTGTTGATGATCCAATCACCAAACTCAAAATAGTTCATGTTGCGGCAGAATGGCTGTGATGCGAATTTGTTCATCTTACTTTCTACGGCCATGAGCTGGAAAAAGCCTATCCAACCAGGAACATAAAAAGAGTGATGGAATCCGACAACTGGTGTCTTTTGGGAAAGCTCGTTTATGGCAATGATAATGTCATTGAGCTTATCTTTCATTTCCCTCTCAGGGAACATGTCTAAGATGTTGTTGACGCTGTTCATATTTATAATAATTTGGTGTGGTTTCTTGGAAAGTGTGCAGCCTTGCGGACAAGGCCGCACACGACAAATAAACAATATTAATGGATGAAGTATAACTTCAGGCCATCCTACTTATAGCATATCTTGCAGGGGCGACGTCCCATTTCTTTCGCTTTCGATAGTGTGACAGTTATTACATGTCCTTCCTCAACACATCTTTTAAGTGCCCTGCAAGATTTCTTCATGTGATACGCATAGGCACTATTGCCTTTGCTGATATACACGTTCTCACTGTTGCTACTCGAAACATGAGGTGTCAAGTATAGCAATGCTGCGAGCAAAATGGTTTTCATACGACACGGGCTTTTTGCAATGTCACTCTGTTAAATGCATTGGCGAACTGTACGATTCTTACTTTCTGAGCACCTTTTATAGCAGCCTCATAGTCACATTCACTGTCAACCATTTTGCTTACCACGACGAATAGTTCAAGGCTCATAAGGAGAACGAAGAATACTACGTAAAACGCACCGGCCAGCTTTCTTGTCGTGATGATTTCCCACATTGCCTCCAATTCTTCCAGGAAACCAACGCTTTCCTTACATTCACGTCTAACGTCCTCTTCTACATTCTGCTTCTTCTCCGTCCACTTTTGCTCTTGTTCACGCAACTTGTCAACTGTTTTGCTGTTGGACTCCAGAAGTGCCTGTTTGGGGTTCGCCACCTGATTGGTCGTTACCGAAGGATTGTTTACGGTCTTTATTTGTCCGTCAGGCATTACCAACTTAGATGTACTGTTGGTGACTGATTTCTGGATTACGAATGGATTGGCATTGATGTCCGCTTGTAAGGCGGCGTTTATGCGGTCTATTGAATCGATTTCGAGGTGCAAGGCAGCCAGCTTTTCATCAATGATGCGTACTCTTTGATTGGTCAGGTCAGCTACTTGTACTTCGATGGTATTTGCCATCTGCTTGTCGATGTCCTTGCCAAACATTGTCTGGTCGAATATGGTCGATCCGACGATGGCCATGATGAAAGCAATGATTGCCCTGAAAGCCAGCATTGAAAATGTCTTTTCACTTGTTAATATGATTTGACGCTCAATCATGATGACAATCGTGATGAAGAACAGAGACACAAATCCACATGCCCAAGTGGGTAGCCCGATGTACCTTTGAGCAAAACAGAATCCTGTAACTCCCCAGATGAGGATGAGAATCAGCAATGCAGAAGTGTATTTGCTTAACTTGCATTTGCTGGCTTCCGAACATTGTGACAGTACGCTTGAACTCCACCCTGTCAACTTGCAACCGAATTTAATCCACCAGTTCATAATATCTTTTTTTATTGGTTTGACTTTATTGATTCCTCACACTGTTATGCCGTTGCTCTTTGCTGTGAAAGAGGCTGAGCGATATTTGTTTGCGGCATTGCTTTTCTTTGAGGCGATGTCATAGCGATGGTAGCGACACCTCTTAGGAAACCACAGTTGTATGACTGAAGAGGTACTGAAGCCTGGTCATCAGCCTTGAACTCTCTTTCGAGCAGTTCCAATTCCTGCTTGTGGGTGGTAATGATAGCCATTTGATTCTCCAGTTCTGTAACAGTTGAGATCAAGCCGGCAGCATTGCAGGTGTCCATACGTGTTTCAATGTCCCTCTTCATCACATCGTAATTCAGATTGATTTCGCGGAATACCATCAGGATCTTGTTCTTGATGATGTTCATGTTCATGTCTCTGAAGGCTAAGTCGCTCTTGACCATGGAATCATTGAATCCTTTCTCTTCATAGTTCTTGTGGAGATATCCATAAATGATATCAATTGGCCAACCGGTAGCATAGGAAACAGTCAGCGGCTTGTTCTCAGGTGATTCAGGCTCAGGAGTCGTCATCACACTGTTGACCTCTTCTTCCGATTGGTCAGCTGGGTTCAAAACTGGCAGCATCGAGATGGCTGCGTTTTCACTCTCATTCTTTCTGTTCAAAAAACTAAAAAGTCTCATAATTGAATATTGTTTATTTGTTAATACTGTTATCACGCTCAATGTGTAATTCTGACGCAAAGGTAAGGTCTTGTTTTTAACCAGCAAAATTATTTGCGTAAAAAATACACAATGAATAAAAGATTTAACAGCTCTTAACAGAAAGGACGCAAAAAATGACTTGTTGGGAATGAAATAAGAGGGTGGAACATTTGAAAGTGAAGGATCCTATTCTATAGGAATAAGAAGGTGCCCACAACGGATGTAAAAAGGGATATTAATAAAGTACGTGCATGTGCGCGAACAAGAAATAAAAAGGTGCTTACGATAAGCACTTTTTTTGTAGGTAGGGAAGTAATCCGAAAGCTTTATATACGCATTATTTTAATCTTTTGTAGCTGCAAAAGCCGAGGTAAAATTCGTTGGATGTTTGCTCATTATTTTGAGGGCGACTGAGCCTTCAGAGCCTCGATATAATCTGTCTTTGCTTGTATCAAGTCGTCCTTGGCTTTCAGGGCTTCGTCTTTAGCCTTTAGGGTCTCTTTCAGGCTTTCGACCTCTTTGCGAAGAGAGTCATTCTCGATAAGGAGGTTGTTGCTGAGAGAGACATTGCCAACATAGTTGTTATTGCCACTTACATTATTTGTGGCAAATGAGTTTCCCATGCGGAAATAGTCCAGGGGCATATGGAAAAAGTCAGCAAGTATTTCCAGTTTGGACATACTGATGTCTTTCGTGCGCCTGAAGTAATTCATGGTCTGCTTGCTGTTTTTGAACAGTTGGGTGCAAAGCGTCTGCTGTTGCTCTTTTGAGAGGCTCGCGTAGAGATTATCTACCAGATCAATGTTAAGCATAAATGACAAATCTTACATTTAATATGTTAATATGTTCTAATACCCTCAATATATTGAGCGAATTATTTTTCTATTTCAATGTTTTGAGCTAAATTTGCGTGCAAAATTACGCATAACTCTTGAATTAACAAAGTAAATTGGAAGATTTAACGCGATATAATGAGCAAATGACGCAAAAAGATATTGCTGCATATTATGAGCAGTTGACGCGCGGTGAGAAAGGTCGTTTTACGGCATTCATCAGTTTACGTCTTGGTGGTTCGCCACATTCTTGGCAGCACAGACTGTTGTGTGTTGCCAGAAATACCGCTATTCGCCCTTTGTCCCCCGTTATTATCAGGGAGTTGGGTAGTATCATCAAGACTAACTGCTGGAGAGCGGAGTTTGCCGAATGATTCGGCTTCTTCTCAATGAAATTTGATATGATAAAAGAAAAATACATAGATACCATCAAGTCAAGGGTTGACATCAGCCAGCTTGTGATGGACTTATGTCCAGGCACTTCACTACTGAATGCCGGAAAGAATCGCAAGAAATGCTGTTGCGTCTTCCATAGTGAGAAGACACCTTCTTTGATGTTGGATCTCTCGCTGAACATGTTTAAGTGTTTCGGCTGCGGCAAGGGTGGTGACATCATTAGTTTTGTCCAGGAGCTGAAAGGCTTTGACTTCGTGGAAGCCGTAAAGTTTCTGTTGAAAACATATTGTCCTGATGTTGATACCAGTGACCTTTATTCCAAACAGACAGATGAAGAGATAGAAGCCGAACACCATAGGGAGAGCCTTTTTATCTGCAATAAGTTCGCCTATGATTTCTTCAGACAACAATATGAGGCAGATTGCGAAGAGTCGGCCCGATGTCGCTTGTATGCAGAAGACCGCTGGGAACGGGAGTTCTGTAAGACGCTAGGGGTGGGCTATGCGCCTTTAAAAGGAAACCAGTTCCTTGCTTTTGCCAGGAAACAGGGGCTGAAAACAGAATTGTTGTTAGAGCTTGGCTTGATAGCACAAGAAGAAGACCATCCAGACCACTATTACGACTTTTACCGTGGTCGGCTGATGATACCACAGCGTGACCGATATGGTCGTATCGTGACGTTTACCGCCAGGTCGCTGAATCCTCAGGCTACAAACAAATATCTCAATGGCAAGGACAGTCCCATCTACAAAAAATCGCTGAGCATTTTTGGCATAGATGTTGCCTTGAAAGCGGCTCGGCAGTCAGGTAAGGTCTATCTTGTCGAAGGAGCGCCCGATGTGATGCGACTGCAATCATTGGGCATTCCCAATGTCGTAGCCTCCTTGGGCGGTGCATGGTCAAAAGAACAGTTGAACACCTTCAGTAGGTTCGGCTGTTCGTTGTGTTTTATCCCTGATGCCGATGTACCGAAAGAAGGGGAACGGTTCGGAAAGGGCGAACAGTTCGTCTTCAAGAATGGGCGACTTGCCACAGAGCTTGGCTTTCAGGTGTCAGTGAGGGAAATCCCTACGGATGGGAAGGTCAAGCAGGATGCCGACTCCTATATCACCAGCATGGACCAATGGGAGACCCTGACGGAGAAAGACTTTATCCTTTGGTATGCCGACAAGCACTATGACTTGGCAGGCACCAATGATGACCAGTTGAAAACTATCAGTGAAGTCTGTGACCTGTTGGTGCATGTCCAGAGCGATGTCATGCAAGCCTCCTTGCTTGGTGACCTGAAAGGCAAGTTCAGGAAGGCTGCTGTCTGGAAGACTGCCCTTTCTGACGCTGCAAGGCGGCTTCAGGAGCAGAAACATCGTCAGGCCATGCAGAAGAATGACGAGCTGGAGGGTTACCGTTTCTATCGTCGTGGTCGTCATTATTACGACCTTGACCAGCAGGGACGGGAACGGGACTGGACTAACTTCGTCATCCATCCACTGTTCCTAATCGCTGATGACAAGTCACCAACCCGTATCTTCGAGTTGGAGAATGAGAGCGGCATCCGCAAAACTATTGAGCTGCGTCAGATGGATGTCACAAAACTCGATCGTTTCAAAGACCAGATAGAGGGAAAGGGTAATTTCCGCTTCTTTGAGAAGCAGGAAAAATACGAACTGTTGAAAGCCTTCATGTATGAAAAGACTGAGGAAGCCCTTCGTGTCCCTCAGATGGGCTGGAACAACATCGGTGAAAAGGGTTTCTATGCTTTCTGCAATGGTATTGTCTATGGTGGCAAGTGGCAACCGGTCGACGAATATGGCATCATCCGTCTTGACACCGAGAATTTCTATTTGCCAGCCATGTCTAAGATCCATAAGTCAAACCGCACGGGGTTTGTCAACGAACGTCGCTTTATGCACAAGCCAAATATGGATATATCTCTGGAGCGGTATTTTTCGCTTATAGTCGAGCTTTATGGTGACAATGGGGTGGTGGCGCTTTGCTTTTATATGGCCTCTCTGTTCCGTGACATCATCATCGACAGTACACGCTCTTTTCCTTTGCTGAATATCTATGGCAAGAAAGGCACGGGAAAGACGGAGTTTGCCATAAGCATCATCAGCCTGTTTCAGCGCAACCCGGAGGTCAGTAATCTGGAGAGCACAACTTACTATGCAATGGGTGACAAGTGCGCCGAGGTCAGCAACATGATTGTCCACTTTGATGAATACAAGAACTCCCTCAGCCATAAGCACATTGACTTCCTCAAAGGCATCTATGACAATGCTGGACGCTCTAAACGCAGTGCAGATGGTGAGCGAAGGGAAAGTACCAATGTTGATTGTGGAGTGATACTGACTGGCCAGGAGATGCCGACCGCCGATGCTGCATTGTTCTCCCGTGTACTTTTCCTGGAATCTCAACGAAGTGAGCGTACTAAAGAGGAAACGGATAAATTTCACAAGCTCATTCAACTTCGTAATGCCTGTCCGACAAACATAACTGTTGAGCTGTTGCATTTCCGTGATAACTTTGAGACTCGATGGCAAAAGGCTTGGGAACGGGCACTGAACGAAATCAAGGATGCGGTGGATTATAATGTTATCGGTGAGCGTTTCATCAACAACTGGGCAATGATGCTGGCCACCTTCTATACGCTTGAACCATTTGTAAAAGGGTTGCCTTTCAATGCAAAGAGAGTCAAGGATATATGTCTTCGAGGTCTTGAATACCAATTCTCGCTTTGCAACAGTACTGATGAGATTAGTATGTTCTGGTCGATGTTCTCCAAGTCTCGTCAGTTGGGTGACATCAAGGAAGGTCAGGACTACAAGATCAGTTATGTCGGCAGCCTGAAGGTAAGCCAGAAAAAATCTCCACCTAAGACCATCGATTTCGGGAAGGACACCTACGTTCTCTTTGTTCGCGAGAAGATTTGTCTTGCCAAAGCCAATATACAGGCAAAGCGTGAGGGTAAGCAGATGATACCCGACGAGTCTCTGTTGTCATACCTGACCAGTACCTCAGAGTTTCTTGGTAAGACTCACTCAGCCCTGAAGTTCTATGTCTATGATGAGACTGGTAATCCCGTCCGTAAGACCAATGAGAACGGCATTTGTGAGTTGTTCTATGACCAGGAGCGTGTCCTTGCCTTTGACTATGAAAGTATCTGTGCCAATTATGACATCGACCTGCGCACGATGAAAGAACGTGTAGGCAGGTCTTTTCCTGAAAACCAATCATCCAACCCAATAGAATATGAACCAACAGAATAGTCCATTTCCTTTGTTCTTCACCCTGGAAAGAGTGGAGAACGGCTATATCCTGACTGCCAAGGAGAATACCGGCAGTCTGTCACAGGAACCGAAGTTCCGCAAGGAAGTCGTTGCTGAAGACAAAATCAGTTCCCGGGTCGGTCAGTTGCTTAATCTTGAAGCCATGACGAAGGAACGTCCGCTGTTATTCCATGTTGAAGCTGTCAATGAAGGAACGTACAAGACGGAGAGCGATGTTCCGGCTGATCATGTGATGGAAGCCAAGCTTGCCTTTGTCCATATCAAGTCTAAGAACATACCTGCGGACACTGTATTAGTGTTGCAACTCACAGACACCCATTCGATTGAGGTCTGTGGTGACAAGGCTGAGAAGATAGCAAAGGATAATGGCATCAGTATCACCCGTGCTGGTGGTATTCCAGTACTTCGCTTGCCAGACAACAAGGACGGTAAGAAGCTGCTTGCCTCTTTTTGCAATCGTCCCCAGTTGCTTACCACCACCCAGAAGGAAATCCTTCAGTGGTACAATGAGCATAAGGTCGTTATGGAATCCAAAGCCAAATAGAAGATTATAATTGTGTATATCGTATGAAATCAAGAATTATCGCTGTTGCCAACCATAAGGGAGGCGTTGGCAAAACCACTACTACCAGCAGCCTTGGCAGTATTCTTGCCAGTAAGGGCTATAAGGTCTTGCTTGTTGACCTCGATGCACAGGCCAACCTTACAACATCGCTTGCGTCTTTCAGTGATGGTGCCACCATTTATGAAGCCATGACTGGAAAAGTTGAAACACTCCCAACTGTCATACTTCATGACCATCTGCATCTTATCCCAGCCTCTCTCACACTTGCTATGGCTGATGTCGAGCTGTCATCTGCCATTGCAAGGGAACGTATCTTGTCAGATCTTCTCATTAAGAGTAAAGCCGTAGAAACCTATGACTTTATCCTTTTTGACTGTCCACCCTCATTGGGACTGATGACACTCAATGCCTTTACCGCATCCACTGATATTCTTATTCCGCTGGTCGCTGAGGTGCTGCCGTTCAAGGGGCTGACCATGATTAACGATTTTATCAAGATGGTACATGCCCGGCTTAATCCGCAAGCCCATGTCAGTGGCATCCTTATCACCCGTTGGGAGGCCAGCAACCTCTCCAAAGGCATTGAGAACAACCTGCGACAGGCATTGGGGGACACCGTGTTCCGCACGAAGATACGTAAGAATGTCCGGCTGGCAGAAGCCCCGTTGGAGAATGCCAACATTGTTGACTATGACCCAAGAAGCAATGGTGCAAAGGATTACCTGAGTTTTGCCGAGGAGTTTCTTGAAAGGATGCACCAGGAAGGAAAGGGGGCAGTATTATGAATAACAAGAATCTTGATGCACTTTTTACAGGATTGACAGGAACGCAAATTTCCCCGACTTCTGAGCAGCCTGCAAATCAAGAGCCCAATGTCAGGGTAAAGAATCTCGACACAGAGAGGGAATTGAGTGAAGAAGTCACGGAAGAGCGCTTCTGTACTATTGTCCAGTCCGACATTCTCCGAAAGATACGTATTATCGCCAAACGTGAAGGTTTGCAGATTAAGGAAGTTGTCAATGCTGCTTTTGGAAAGGCCATCAAAAGCTATGAGCGGAAAAATGGCCCGGTAGATGGGCGAATGAAAGGGAATGCCAAGAATCTCTTCTGAAAAATCACTATAGATATATAGAATGAACGGTAGGCTGCGAATGTGGAGCCTGCCGTTTTTTTGTGCTTTTTCAGAGTGCTTGAAAGCTCTTGTTGCTTATTTGTTGGTTCTACTTGATTTCGTGGTTAGAACCAATTCATTTATTTACCCCAAAATATTGCGGTATCTTCTCTATATTTTACGATGGAGAGGGATAATCACTCTAATTTTGCATCGAAATTTTGACAACGAACAAAACCAAAAGTGACCGCAATGAGCACATTCGTAATTTTCGCCATCGTACTGACATTAGGCTACATACTCTACTATGCAGCCATGATAACCATAGACATGACAGCAAGACAGAAGTCCGATGCTGCCACCGAAGAAACCATCAACACTGATGGCTTCTCAGATATGGATTCAGATGATGACGTTGTTCCCCGTAATGTCATTGAGAATACTGAGACTGGAGGATTCAGTTTCTCATCCCCGGAGCCTGTTATTGCTGAGCCTGTTGATATTGCAGAAGCCAATGAAGAGGAACCATTATCAACAACCACGGTTGATGAGGGTGAGACCGCTATTGATGAAGCCACTGACGAAGAAGGCACAGAAGGTGCCGACGTACCCGATGATGCACCTGATGTTCCAGGTGATGATGAGCAGCCAGTGGCTGAAGAACCATTAGAGGATGGTGTCTCAGCAGAAGAAACGTCGGAGTTGGAGGATGAAGAAGAGCCTGTGCCTGGCATCGAATACTATGAGGAGAAGCCGGAAGATGATACAGACAAGAAAGACTTCGATGTAAATGATGCTTTCGACCCGGACTTGTTGACCCCTAAGTATGGTGTCACCGAGTTAGTCGAACCGCCGGTATCAGACGAAGCCCAGGAGAAGGCAAATATGGTCAATGCGTCATTGCTGTCTATAGCCAGTAAGGGCAATCAGATGGACAGTTTTGACTTAACCCGTGTTATACGAGAGCAGAGAGCAGGACAGTTAAATATCGAGACCCATGATGAAGTCACCAACTACTAATCACATTCCATTCGGAGTATTCCTTTCCCTTTTGTCTCTTACCGTCTGCCAGACGGCATCAGCCAAGAGTGGAGCGGTGGACTATTCCTGGGGTGCAGACGGCTTGGCCGAGGCAACCTCTTTTGTCGGAACGATGATGATTTATACGGTTGATGTCTTGTACGCTGTGGCTGCTATCATGGTTATCGTTTCAGCTTTGCAGATATACATCAAGATGAACAACCACGAGGGCGACATCACCAAGAGTATTATGATGCTTTTCGGTGGCATCCTGTTTATGATAGGAGCGATGATAGTCATGCCAGCTTTCTTCGGTTATCAGAACATGAATTTCATATTTTAGAATATTGTATTCGCGAACCACAATAGGAGTTAATTCACGGAATGTTAAACCAAAAAAATAACGTCAAGAAACAATGAAACAGTTTTTCAAGAACGCTATCACTTCTACGGTAGATTGGGTAAAGGGCATGGGGTCACGTGTCAAGACAGGAGTCGTGGCAGTATGTGTCGCCATCCTTTCGCCTGTTGGTGCCTTCGCTCAGTCGCTGGCTAACACCGGCTATGATGCAGGAACCAGTGCCATGGAGGAAGTAGCTACGCAGATTGCGGCATACGTACCCTATGTGGTAAACCTCTGCTACGCTCTGGCAGGAGTGGTGGCAATTGTCGGCGCTATCAGCGTCTACATCGCCATGAACAACGAGGAGCAGGATGTCAAGAAAAAGATCATGATGGTGGTAGGTGCCTGCATCTTCCTGATTGCAGCCGCCAACGCACTGCCTCTGTTCTTCGGTATCACAGGTTAACAACGAGGTAACTATGGCACAGGAGACAAACAACTACACGGACTATCCGATGTTCAAGGGGCTTCAACGTCCTTTGGAGTTCATGGGATTACAGGGAAGGTACATCACCTGGGCGGCTATTACTGCTGCTGTCGGAATCCTTGGCTTCATGCTGGTCTATGCGCTGACTGGTTTCATTATCGGTCTTGCTTTTGCCGTGCTGTCAATCAGTACAGGTGTCGGCATAATCATGGTGAAACAGCGTCGTGGCCTTCATTCCAAGAAAACGGACAAAGGTGTTTTCGTCTATGCCACGCTGTGTAAACTGTAACCAGCCGTAGTTGCCAGAGCATTTGGATGAGGGCAGTCGGTTACTGCCGGCTGCCCTTATTAAATCTCAAATAAGAAAGAAAGTACATGGCAGTTTATATCATATTAATTTTCATCGCCATCTTGATTGGCATGGCAATTTCCGTTTCCGCATTCGGTACAGGCGGTAAACGGGCAAAGATATTCAAGGACATCTACTTCTCGGTCGAGGACGTGGATGGTGTTGGTGTGCTTTATACCAAGACTGGCGAATACTCTGCTATTCTTGCCATGCAGAATCCCGTTCAGAAGTTCTGTGCCAATATCGACAGCTACTATGAGTATTCGAGTCTCATGGCGGCAGTCATGGCAACCTTGGGCGATGGCTATGCCATCCACAAGCAGGACATCTTTACCAAGAAAAAGTTTAAGGGCGAGGCAGACGGGAACAGAGAGTTTCTGTCTGAAAGCTATTTCCGCTATTTTGAGGGAAGGGAGCATACAGACTGTACCACTTTTATTACTATCACGCAGGAAAACAAGAAAAGCAGACTCTTCAGCTTTGATAACAGAAAATGGAGAGAGTTTCAGGTAAAGATTAACAAGGTCAAGGATCAGCTCAGAGACCGCGGAATACATTCCGAGTTCTTGAATAAGGCTCAGACAACAGAATATGCTGACCGCTTCCTTGCCCAGAACTTCACGGACAGACATGTTTCGTTGAACAATTTCAATGTCAAGGACGAAAGTATCGGCATTGGCCCAAGAAAGTTTAAGGTGTACAGCCTTGTCGATGTGGATAGCATTATCCTTCCGGCTTTGATACGTCCATATACCAATATAGAAGTTAACAATATCACCATGCCTGTGGATTTGATGTCACTTGTTGACAGCATACCAGGCGCACAGAGTGTTGTTTTCAATCAAGTCATATTCATCCCCAACCAGAAGCAGGAGATGAGTAAGCTCGCCAAGAAAAAGAACCGCCATGCCTCTTTGCCCAATCCAAGTAATCAGATTGCCGTGGAGGACATAAAGCAGGTTGAAGAACTGATAGCGAGAGAGAACAAACAGCTGGTCTATTGCCATTTCAACCTGATTATTACCACTGCAGCCGATGCAGATCTCCAGAAGTGTACCAACCATTTGGAGAATGCCTTTGGGCGTATCGGAATCCATATCAGCCAACGTGCTTACAATCAGTTGGAACTATTTGTCAACTCGTTCCCTGGTAATTGTTATGGCCTTAATGCAGAGTATGACCGTTTCCTGACACTGAGCGATGCTGCTTGCTGCATGATGTACAAGGAGAGGATGACCAAGAGTGAGGAAACGCCTTTGAAGGTCTATTATACAGACCGTCAGGGTGTGCCCGTTGCCATTGACATCAGTGGAAAAGAGGGCAAGGAGAAGCTAACGGATAACTCTAATTTTTTCTGTCTTGGCCCAAGCGGAAGCGGCAAGTCGTTCCACATGCATGTCATATGGACTAAAACGCATCGAAA
>ERZ791743.583-NODE-583-length-31848-cov-16.627025_pt1 | contig 31848 bp, 21 predicted proteins | sample MGYA00509952_ERZ791743 | MGnify/ENA primary metagenome ERZ791743 (study PRJEB30046, sample SAMN00792040) | human gut metagenome | study: EMG produced TPA metagenomics assembly of the A metagenome-wide association study of gut microbiota in type 2...
TTCTCCCGTCGTCGGTGGCACGCGCCGAAGGGCTGCAACTGCTGCGCGCCTTCTGACCCGCAGCCCCGCCCGCCTCACGGCCGGCCTGCTGATTTTTAACCGGAAAAATTTGGCTGTCCGGTGCAAATCGCCTATATTTGTCTCTATCCCAGCCGCAACCACAGCCTCCGCGCTGGCGGGAAGCGGCAGGATGCATGCATTATTTCTACAGTTTTAACACCTTAATCCTTTACCTCATGATGAAAAACCTGATTAGAATCTTTATCCTTTCCGCCGTACTCCTGCTGACCGGATGCGGCAGCAACCAACCCAAGGACCTGGCCCAGGATGCCATAACCTGCCTGCAAAAGGGCGACTACAGAGGCTATGTTGACCTCATGGCCGATGCTCCTGACGCCACCGCCGAAGAAATCGAGCAAGGCAAGGAAAACCTGGCCAACCTGCTCCAGGAAAAAGCCGGCGAAAGCATCAAACGGAAAGAAGGCATCAAGAGTTTCAAGGTGCTGGAAGAAACCGTGGATGAAGAAAAGGGAAAGGCCGAAGTCAAGATGGAAATCACCTATGGCAACGGCGACACCGACACCGACCTCCTGAAATTCCAGAAGGAAGAGGACGGGAAATGGTATCTGACTCTCTGAAAAAGCAACCGGAAAGCACAGGCGGAATGCAAACGAATGTTAATACGAATTTGGATTCCGGAATTTTCTGATGTATATTTGCAATAGCCAGGGGCGTTGCGGCAGAAAAAGACTGCTGCAACGCCCTTTTTCCGTAGTTTTCGGCCGAAAGAGTCGGCCGGACAGAAAATCCGCGCCTTAGTTTCGTAGAAAAAAGTCCGGCTTCCGGATGTTCTGTCGCCCCGAGTGATGATTTTCCACCTGCCTGCGCAGCGCCCGTCCCCTGCACAAGAGAGCCGTTCCGTTAAACTTTCATAAAAATGCAGCGCCGAAAAAAACGGGTGCCGGAAACGCCGCAGCTCCCCACACGGAAGAGAACTCCGCACCGCGGCTTCCACGCTTCCGGCACAGGCCATACGGCTGATTTTTTACCTTTTCGCTTTGTTCTTCGGCCGGCTTGCACTAACTTTGCACCTTAAAAACAGAGCAAGCCGGCCCGGAACGCCACAGCCGCTACGGCCACAACGCATCCGCCCGGCAGAAAATCAAGCCATCCCTATATGCAAGACATCCGAAACATCGCCATCATTGCCCACGTCGACCACGGTAAAACCACCCTTGTGGACAAGATGCTCCTGGCAGGAAACCTTTTCCGCAGCAACCAACAGACGGGCGAACTCATGCTCGACAACAACGACCTGGAACGCGAACGGGGCATCACCATTCTTTCGAAAAACGTATCCATCAACTACAAGGGCACCAAAATCAACATCATCGACACTCCGGGACACTCCGACTTTGGCGGTGAGGTGGAGCGTGTGCTCAACATGGCCGACGGCTGCATCCTGCTCGTCGACGCCTTTGAAGGCCCCATGCCCCAAACCCGATTCGTGCTGCAGAAGGCACTCGAAATCGGACTGAAACCCATCGTGGTGGTCAACAAGGTGGACAAACCGAACTGCCGGCCCGAGGAAGTATATGAAATGGTGTTCGACCTCATGTGCGAACTCAACGCAACAGAGGACCAGCTCGACTTCCCCGTCGTCTACGGCTCAGCCAAGAACAACTGGATGGGCGAGGACTACAACACGCCGACACAGGACATCACCTACCTGCTCGACAAAATCATTGAAGTCATCCCCGCGCCGCAAGTGCTCGAAGGCACTCCGCAGATGCTCATCACCTCGCTCGACTACTCCAACTACACGGGCCGCATCGCCGTGGGCCGCGTACACCGGGGCTCCATCCGCGAAGGCATGAACGTCACCATCGCCCACCGCGACGGAACCTCCGAAAAGACCAAAATCAAAGAAGTGCATACCTTCGAAGGCATGGGCCGGCAAAAGACCGATGAAGTCAAGAGCGGCGACATCTGCGCCGTTGTGGGACTGGAAAAATTCGAAATCGGCGACACCATCTGCGACGCCGAAAATCCGGAACCTCTCCCCGCCATCGCCATTGACGAACCCACCATGTCGATGCTCTTCACCATCAACGACTCTCCCTTCTTCGGCAAGGAAGGAAAATACTGCACCTCGCGCCACATCAACGACCGTCTGGAAAAGGAACTCGAAAAGGACCTCGCCCTGCGCGTCAGAAAAACCGAGGACTCCGACCGCTGGATTGTTTCGGGCCGCGGTGTGCTCCATCTCTCCGTGCTCATCGAAACCATGCGCCGCGAAGGCTACGAACTACAGGTGGGACAGCCGCAGGTCATCTATAAGGAAATCGACGGGGAGCGCTGCGAACCGATTGAGGAACTGATGATTAACGTGCCGGAAGAGTTCGCCTCGAAAATGATTGACATGGTGACCCGCCGCAAGGGCGAGATGACCTCCATGCAGAATCTGGGCGACCGCGTGGACATCGAGTTCAACATACCTTCGCGCGGCATCATCGGCCTGCGCACCAACGTGCTCACCGCCAGCCAGGGCGAAGCCATCATGGCCCACCGCTTCAAGGAATACCAGCCCTACAAGGGCGAAATCATCCGCCGGCAGAACGGTTCGATGATTTCACTCGAAAACGGTACGGCCTTTGCCTACGCCATCGACCACCTGCAGGACCGCGGCAAGTTCTTCATCAATCCGCAGGACGAAGTCTACGCCGGACAGGTGGTGGGCGAACACGTGCACGACAACGACCTCGTGGTCAACGTCACCAAAGCCAAGCAACTCACCAACATGCGTGCTTCGGGCGCCGACGAAAAGGCCCGCATCATCCCGCCCATCGTCTTCTCGCTGGAGGAAGCCCTCGAATACATCAAGGAGGACGAATACCTCGAAGTGACGCCCAAGTCGATGCGCATGCGCAAAATCATCCTGGACCATCTGGCCCGCAAGCGCGCCGGACGCGACTGACATTCCGCCGCACCGCCGGCTGCAGGGCCGCGGAAAGGCACATCTTCATAAAAAACAGGGCAGGGGCCGCACGGATTCAGCATCCGTACGGCCCCTGCCGTCTGATACAAGCCCCTGCACCGCCCCGTGTCCGGCATTCCGGCATTCGGGCCATTGCAGAGCCAGCGTCAGTCGCGCCAGAAGCGCGAAGTAATGTCCTCCATTTTTCCTTCCGTCAGGCGATACAGACGCTGGTTGGTCGTACGCGAATTCAGCGGACCCAGTTCGCGCCGGTAAGGCCCCAGTTTCACATAATCGAAATCCGCCACAGACAGCTGCTCAGGCAGCATCTGCCGCCCGCTGTACCAGCCCGTGCGGAGCGAAGTCCCGTAACGTTCCTTCACCTTGCGGAACAGCCGCGCCACTCCCTCGGGGTCGTTGTCGCCCCCCATCAAGCCGAGACAGGTAATCTCCCCCTCGAAATCGGCCAGCAGCGCCAGCAGACGCTCCTCCGTCAGTTCTTCCCCTATGTCGCCCTGCAGATAGCTGCTGTGGCAGCCGGGACATCCGTTGGGACAGAGAGAAAGGTTGATGGCCAGCGTCACCTCGTCGGGAAACTCCTGAAAAACGATGTCGTAGTTATAATATTTAATCAAGGTCGGTTCTTTTTTTATCAAGGGCGCTGTCCTCTTTGACAAGGCAGCGCCCTTTTTTTAACGAATCAAGGTTCTTTCCGTCCGGCAGCCCAACGGCCTTTCCGGCATCCGTCCGCGCTTATTTATTCCGCCTTGGCGTAGAAGCGGCGGGCCGCCTCCTTCTGCCGGTCGAGCGAGAAGTTCGACACACGCTTCAGATAGCCGATGACACGCGTCAGATAGTCCACATTATGGCTGTGGCAGTGCGGACACTCCTTCAGATAGCGCTTGTCAATATGTCCGCAGTCCTTGCAGAGCGTATTCGGAATGTTGAACGTAAAGTAATTGCATCCCTCCTTGGCGGCCACCCGGAGCAACTGGCGGTATTGCGGCTGGCTCAGATGCTCCTCCAGATTCATGTGGAGCGCCGAACCTCCGGTCAGATGTTCGATGTATTTCCGGCCGTGCAGGCGGAACTTTTCGATGATGCCCGTATTCGGGTCCTCCACCACGTAGAAGTAGCTGTTATAGCAGTCACGCGGCACATAATATCCGTCCTTGCGGTCCCAGGCTGCATGCTTCACACCCACATTCTCGGCCGGAATCATCTCGCAGTTGAAGAGCAGGTCCTTCGAACGGTACTTGCGGTTGTACGACTCGATGAGCCCGAGAATGTTGCTGACGAAGCGCGCATATTCCTCGTTGTCCGAGATGGTGATGCCCAGACTTTCAGCCGCTTCCACCATACCGTTGACGCCCACGGTGAGATACTGGCGCTTCAGATTGATGTAGCCGGCGTCGAAAAGCGGCAACATGCCTTTTTCCATCAGTCCCCGCAGATTCTCGTTGTAGGCCAGCTGCACCTTGTGCACCAGGTCGACAACGCTCTCCAGATAATCCACATACGAACGGCCTTCGCGCGTGGCCTGCTGCACGCACCGGTTCAGATTGATGGTCAGCACCGACTTCGAACCCGTCGAAACGCCGCCGGCACCCAGGGTATAGCTGAAGCCGTTGTCCTGAATCTCATTGCGCAGACGGCAGCAGGAAGCCAGCGAATCGGCGTTGTCGCTCATGTAAGTGAAGAAGGAATGTCCCTTGGCGTACATCTCGGCCGTCAGATCGGCATATTCCTGGTCCAGCACGTCACCGTCCTTCGAGAGCAAAGCCATGGTTTCCACCGGGAAGGTCAGCACGCTGCGCGTACGCTCCTGGTTGAACCAGTTCATGAAGCGCTTCTGCAGCCAGTTGAGGGCATCCCAGTCCGGAGCCTCTCCGTCGGGGAAACGGAAATCGCCGAAAATGCTTTCAAAGTAATAACGGTCATAATAAGAGATGTTCCAGAAGACCGACTGGAAGTTGCGGGCGCCCGTAGGCTGGTTGATGGAATAGACAATCTGCTCGAAACAGTCGGTAATCACCTTGTCGATGGTTCGCTGACGGGTAGAAAGGTCCACCACCTCGCCGGCGCGGCGATAATAGTCGGCTCCGTATTCCTTCGAGAGGAAGTAGCTGAGATACATGAGAAACTCCGGTGTGGCACAAGCGCCGGAAAGCATCGACGACACCATGAACACCATGTTGACAAAGCCGCCGCAGAAGGACTTCAGATTGGTGGGAGGCGTGCTGTTGCCGCCCAGTGGCTTTGTGCCGCCCAGCAACCAGGGATACATGGTGATGGAGGCGCAATAGTTAGCCAGACTGGTTTCGTCGTTCTTGTAAATGTAATGATTCTTGAGCAGATAGAGATAACGCTCGGCAGTTTCCTTGCCATACATCTCCTTGATTTTGTCGCAAAGCAGGCGGCGGTTCAGCCGGATGAAGCCCTGCTTGGGCAATTCGCCGATGAGCGTGGCAATATTCTTGTTCTCGACATTGGCATTGGAGTCATATTTCGAGCCGGTAGCGGCATTGGCCGAGTTGCAGTAGTTGATGAGGAAACGCAACTTGTCGGCGGTTTCGCGGTCGTCCTCGTGCCGTTTCCGATAGAGCATAAAGGCTTTGGCGGCCTTGAAATAGCGGCCTTCCATCAAGGCAACCTCCACCTGGTTCTGGATGTCCTCCACACTCATGTAATTACAGAAGCGCAAGCGTCCCACTATCTCCTGCAACTGCTCTGCATTGATGGGCTCGCCCACCGAAGCGAAGGCCTTGAGAATGGCACTCTTGATTTTTTCCAACGAGAAATTCTCCTTAGAGCCGTCTCGCTTGGTAATCATAAAAGAATCGTAGCACATATCAGTGTTTTTAGAAATTTTTCATCCTGATTTCTCCGCAAGGTTTTCCTTTTTGGAAAACTTTTCGAAAATATCGGATTCATTTGTTTTACGTTTCTGAAATTTCGGAAAGTTCTGCCGCAGCACCGTCCTTGGTCCCGAGACACGGAGCTGATAGAAGAAAATCACGGCAGGTATTCTGACTTTTCCCATTTCCAAGCGCCTTCCCGCGAAAGAGCAACGCAGTGGCTTTCAAAGGCTTGGAAACAAAACAGGAATCACAGCAGCGGGCACTGTCGCCGATTCTCACGGCATTCCCTCTTGGCCGGGCAATGAAGCCGGAACCGTTTTCCGACTGCAAAGATAAGGCAAGAAAACTGAAGCGGGAAAAGAAAATCCATTTATTTATTTTGAAAATTCTTTTTCTGAAACAGACAAGAAAAACAGCAGAAAGTTTTCCACAAAACAAGGAAAGTTTTCCACAGGCCGGGCTGTTTTTCCACAGGCAGCGACTTTCGGCATCATTTGTCCGGACAGCAGAAACACCGTCCCCCCCGACCGGCTCTCCTGCCGGCCAGCCGCGACTTATCCCACCCCTCCCAAAGTAATTTTATGCCCTGTTCTTGTCCGTCCTTCTTTTTTTTCATACATTTGCGATTGTTAACATCAGCGGGAAATCCCTATCTGTACATTTTCATCCGCCGTCTTTACTTTTTGCGGCGGTCCCGACGGCAGGAAACGACGGTCCGCCAGATTCCCCCCGCTCCATAGCTTGATTTTATTCACAACAAAATATACTATGAAAAAGAATATTCTGATTGTACTTTCCATGGCCTCGGCCCTCACGCTCTCCGCTCAAATCAACTCAAAGGAGCGAAAAGCCGCTCTCGGCGTCATCGAACGTACTTACCCCGAAATGGCCACAAGGCTCAAAATCAAATCGACCGACAAGGCCGGCGACTGCGACGTGTTCCACCAGACGGCCGACGACCAGCGGCTGACCGTCACTGCCAGCAGTCCGGTGGCTGCCTGCCGCGGCGTCTACGACTTCATCCGCAACAACGAATACGGCATTGCCAGCTGGACGGGAAGCCGCCTGCAGCTGCCCGAATCCTTCACGCAGAGCAAAACGCGCCGCATCGTCTCCCCTTTCGCCCACCATTATTATTTTAATGTCGTAACCTACGGCTACACCATGCCCTACTGGGACTGGCAGCGCTGGGAACAGGAAATCGACTGGATGGCGCTCCACGGCATCGACATGCCGCTGGCTCTCGTGGCCAACGAAGCCATCTCGGCGCGCGTCTGGAAGAAACTGGGACTTACCGATGCTGAAATCGCCGACTACTTCGTAGGACCGGCCCATCTGCCCTGGATGCGCATGGGCAACATCAGCGGCGTCGACGGACCGCTGCCCCAGGAATGGCACGAGGGACAAATCGAATTGCAGCACAAGATACTCCAGCGCATGCGCAGCCTCGGCATGAAGCCCATCTGCCCCGCCTTCGCCGGATTCGTGCCCAAGGCCATGAAACGTCTCTACCCCGACATCAAAATCACCGAAACTTCCTGGGGTGGCGCCTTCCACAACTGGATGCTGTCGCCGCAGGAGGAACTGTTCCACACCATCGGAAAAATGTTCATCGAGGAATGGGAAAAAGAGTTCGGCAAGAACGAATACTACATTGCCGACAGCTTTAACGAAATGGACATCCCCTTCCCGCCGAAGGAGGACCCGACCCGCTACACCCTGCTGGCCTCCTACGGCGAAAAGGTATACAGCTCCATTCACGACGGCAACCCCGACGCGGTGTGGGTGATGCAGGGCTGGATGTTCGGCTACACCCGCCACATCTGGGACTACCGCACACTGGAAGCCCTCCTCAGCCGGGTACCCGACGACAAGATGCTGCTGCTCGACCTGGCTGTCGACTACAACAAATGCTTCTGGCACAGCGAAGTGAACTGGGAATTCTACAAAGGCTTCTTCAACAAGCCCTGGGTCTACAGCGTCATTCCCAACATGGGCGGGAAAAGCGGCATGACAGGCATTCTTGAATTCTATGCCAACGGCCATCTGGAAGCACTGGCTTCGCCCAACCGCGGACGGCTGGTGGCTCACGGCATGGCGCCCGAAGGCATCGAAAACAACGAGGTGATTTATGAACTGGTGACCGACGCCGGATGGTCTTCGGAGAAGATTGACCTGCGCTCCTGGCTGAAAAGCTATTCACGCAGCCGCTACGGCACCTACAACCAGGGCATCGACGACTTCTGGAACGGCATGCTGCAGTCGGTCTACGGCTCCTTCACCGACCATCCGCGCTACAACTGGCAGTTCCGCCCGGGCATTATGCGCCGCGGCTCCATCAATGCGTCGCCCGCCTTCTACAAGGGCATTGAAGACCTCACAAAGACAGCAGCGCAGATGAAAGGCAACCGCCTCTTCGAGTATGACTTCCGCGAATGGGCCGTGGCCTACGCCGGCGGAAAGGCCGAATGGCTCACCCAGCAGATTGAAGACGCCTACCTCATGGAACAGACCGAACGTGCCGCACAGCTGGAGCAGCAGTTTGTCGCACTGATGGAAGGCATGGACCGCGTGCTCTACCGCCACCCCGTGAGCGACCTGCAACGGTGGATTGACATGGCACGGAAACACAGCCCCGAAAACAAACAGCTGGCCGACTACTACGAAAAGAACGCCCGCCGCATCGTCACCATCTGGGGACCGCCCGTCAACGACTATTCCGCCCGCATATGGTCCGGACTCATCCGCGACTACTATCTGCCGCGCTTCCAATTTTATTTTGAGTCGAAACGGAGCGGCAAGCCCTTCGATTTCAGAAAGTGGGAAGGCAACTGGGTGGAAAACACCAAAGGACTGAGCCAGCCGAAGACCGGCGGCGACCCCTTCGACGAGGCCATCGCCCTTGTGCGCAAAGCCGCCGCTCTGGAACAGGATGCCGCACAGCAGCAACACGTGCTGGGCAACTGGCAGGCCGCTCAGGGCGAAGCCGAAAGCGTCAGCGAATGGAGCGTACCGGCCAGCCGCGTCAAGGCGCTCAAAGGACTGCGCCTGCACCAGATGCGCCAGGGCGGACGTGTCAAGGTGGTGAGCGTCGAACTCATTGCCGACGGAAAGACCTATCAGCTCTGTGCGCCGGCCAAGGAAACGGCAAATACGCTCGCCATGCCCGTGCGGCTCCCCGCGGAATACTCGGCCAACAACGAGTGCAAAATCCGCCTCAAGGTGCAGAACACGGGCAAGACCACAGCCGCAGGTACGCTGGAAGGTGTGGAATAGCCCCCACAGAAAAGTTCAAAGCGTTAAAGATAGTGAATCCGGATTTGGATTCCGCAAAAAAATTGATTATCTTTGTCTCAACAAGGCAGGCAGTCCGTCCCCACAACGGCTGCCTGCCTTGTTTTCATCTCCTTCCGGGCCGCCGCCTGCGGCTTTTCCGCCGGTTCCACTCCTTACTTTAGAAAAAACAGTCAGTACTTTCCGAAAATCTGTCGCGGCTTTTGATTTTTCTGTTCCGCCTTCCGTGTTTTCCCTACCGGCAAGACGCCGGCGGAAACGCCCGATGCAAGCAACTCTCACCCTATAAAATCCGTAAAGAATCCTAAAAAAGCAAAAACACGGTTTCCGCGACAACCCGTCCGACACCCGGCTGCATTTAACAAAACATAAGACCGGACGTCCGCCTGTTTTCGACAGAAAAAAGTATTTTTGCCTACAGCTGCCACGCCCCTCCGGCATGGCACTCCGACCAAAACAGACAATTATGGGAAAAACCATCAACATCCGCTGCAAGAACACGGGCCGCACACACAAGATACCCATCGGCTTCACCCTGGAGGAAGTGTACGACCTGCTTGACCTCCATCTGCCACTCGGCCCCACCAGTGCCAAAGTCAACAACAAGGTGGAAGGCCTCCACTTCATGTTTTTCAACGACAAGGACGTCGAATTTCTCGACTACTCCTCGCCCTCGGGCATGCGCACCTACACACGTTCCCTTTTCTTCGTGCTCTATAAAGCCGTGCGCGACCTCTACCCCGACGCCCGTCTGCGCATCGACACCCCCGTTTCGAACGGTTACTACTGCACACTCGAAAAGAGCGGCAAAGCGGCGTCCGGCGACACCGGCCAGTCCGACAGCTGGGGCGAAGAGGAAGTGTCGGCCATCCGCCGCCGCATGCAGGAAATCATCGACGCCAACCTGCCTTTCCACCGCATCACCTGCCCCACGGAGGAGGCCATCAGCGTGTTCCGCCGCGACGGACTGGAAAACAAGGCCAAACTGCTGGAGAGTGTGGGCGAACTCTACACCACCTACTACACACTCGACGACACGGCCGACTACTTCTACGGTTCGCTGCTCATCCGCACCGGACAGCTGACCCTCTTCGACGCCATCCCCTATGGCGAGGGACTGCTCCTGCGCCTGCCCGACCCCGAACATCCGGGACAGTTGCGCCCCATGCGCGAACAGCCCAAAATGTTCGACGTCTTCCGCGAACAGCACCGCTGGCAGAAAATCCTGGGCGTTTCGACCATCGGCGAGTTCAACCAGGCCTGCGCCAACGGACACACCTACGACCTCATCAACGTCAGCGAGGCGCTGCAGGAAAAGAAAATCAGCCGCATTGCCGACCGCATTGCCGAACATCCCGAGCTCAAGGTCATCCTCATAGCCGGTCCCTCGTCGAGCGGAAAGACTACCTTTGCCCGCCGCCTCTCCTTCCAGCTGATGGCCTGCGGCCTGCAACCCGTGCCCATCTCGCTCGACGACTACTTCCTCAACCGTGAGGAAACGCCCCTGCTGCCCAACGGCGATTACGACTACGAGAACGTGGAGGCCATGAACATACCGCTCTTCAACGAGCAAATCAACGCCCTGCTCAACGGCGAGGAAGTGGAGCTGCCCCGCTACAATTTCCAGACAGGCCGCAGCGAAAAAAGCGGACGGCGCCTGCAACTGCAACCCGGCATGCTGCTCATCCTCGAAGGCATCCACGCCCTCAACCCCACGCTCACACGCGACATTCCGGAAAAGAACAAGTTCAAGATATACGCCTCGGCCCTTACTTCCATCCTGCTCGACGACCACAACTACATCCCCACCACCGACAACCGCCTGCTGCGCCGCATCGTGCGCGACTACAAATACCGCGGCTACTCGGCCGAGGAAACCATCCGCCGCTGGCCCGAAGTGAGAAAGGGCGAGGAACGTTGGATTTTCCCCTATCAGGAACAGGCCGACGTCATGGTCAACACGGCCCTGCTCTTCGAACTGGCCGCCCTCCGCACCCATGCCCTGCCCCTGCTCGAACAGGTGCCGGAACACGCGCCCGAATATTCCGAAGCCTACCGCCTGCGCAAATTCCTGAGCTATCTGCAGCCCATCTCGCTCGACGGGCTCCCGCCCACCTCCCTCCTGCGCGAATTTCTCGGCGGCAGCACCATCCAATACTGACCGGAGCAACCTTCTTGACCGCAAGAGGGGCCACCGCCAAAAAATATTCGTATCTTTGCCAAAAGGAAAAGAAAGCCGTCCGGCCGTTCCCCGCAGGCACACGCTGACCCGGCGGGGAACGGCCCGCACGCCCTTCTCTTCCTCTACAAGAATATCCATACAACGAATCCCAAGAGCCCTATGAACAAGCCCAAACTGGTCTTCGCCACCAACAATGCACACAAACTCGACGAAATCCGCAGCATCATCGGCGACAAGGTTGACCTGCTCAGCCTGGCCGACATCGACTGCCACGACGACATCCCCGAAACGGCCGACACGCTGGAAGGCAACGCCCTGATCAAGGCACGCTACATCTACGAAAAATACGGACTCGACTGCTTTGCCGACGACACCGGACTGGAGGTGGAAGCGCTCGGCGGCGCACCCGGCACACACACCGCGCGCTATGCCTATGCCGACCACAACGACCCCGAAGCCAACACCCGCAAACTGCTGGCCGAGCTGAAGGGTGCCGACAACCGGCGCGCCCGCTTCCGCACAGCCATCGCCCTCATCATCAACGGCGAGGAGCATCTCTTCGAAGGCATCGTCGAAGGCGAGATAGCCACCGAGAAGCGAGGAACACAGGGCTTCGGCTACGACCCGCTCTTCATCCCCGAAAACAAGGGACTCACCTTTGCCCAGCTCGGCATGGACATCAAAAACCAAATCAGCCACCGCGCCCGCGCCGTCAACCGGCTGTGCGCCTATCTGAAAGAAAACCCGCTCGCATAACATGAAAAGAATCACCGGGCTATTGCTGGCCCTCCTCTTTCCCCTCCTGACCGCCGCTGCCGACATCGGCGAGTGGAAACACCTGCTGGCCTATCACAATGCACAGTTCTGCCTCCCGGCAGGCAACGAAGTCTACGCCGTGTACGACGGCAACCTGCTGGCCTACCACCCCGCCGACGGAGAAGTGAGGCTGCTCTCCGGCCTCGACGGCCTCAGCGGGAAGGACATCCGCTTCATGGGCTACTCGGAAAGCGAGAAATGCCTCGTCCTCGTCTATGCCAATCTGCTCATCGACCTTCTCTATCCTGCGGACGGCAGCGTGGTCAGCCTGCCCCAAATCAGCAACAGCGTGACCGACGGAGCAACGGCCAACGCCCTCTTCACCGACGGCGAAAACGCCATGCTGTCCATGAGCGACGGCCTCGTGCATCTGCAACTCAAGCGTCAGGAAATCAGCGGATACTACCGGATAGGGCAAAACGTCCGGGCAGCCGCCTGGAGCAACGGTAACCTGCTCGCAGCCACCGACACCCAACTCTATCTCTGCCCGGCCAACGGCAACCCGCTCGACCAGTCGGAATGGAAACCCGTGCGCAAGGCCGCCTTCAGCCAGTTTGCAGCCTGCGGCGGCCATCTTTATGCCGTAGCCGCCAGTCAGCCCACGGCCGACAGCACTCCGGCCGGCCTGTGGCTGCTCAGCGCCGACGGCACACAGGCACAGAGCGTCAGCAGTGCGGTCTTCACCCATCTGGCCGTACAGCAGAAAAAACTGATGGCCGCCAACTCCGGGCAAATCCTGCTTTTCGATGCAGCACAACCGGCCACTCCGGAAAAGACCTATAACTACCCCAACTCCTGGGCAAGCGTCAGCTATGCCTCCGACGGTACCCTTTGGGCCAGCGAAGGCGACAAGGGACTCCAGGCCTACCAGGCCAGCGGCACCACGCTCCACCCCAAAGGCAGCGCCGTCGGCAACTACGGTCCGCGCCGTGACCTGTGCTACTTCATGCGCTTCGAGGGCAACCGCCTCCTCATTGCCGGCGGCCGACTGGACCCTTACGACAAGCAGCACTACGACGGGACGCTCATGGCGCTTGAAAACGGGAAATGGACCTTTTTCCAGGAAGACGGCATCGCCGAACAGACGGGCGTACCCTACCGCGACATCACATCCGTGGCGCAGGACCCCGAGGACCCCAACCATCATTATGCATCGGCCGGCGGAACCGGACTTTACGAGTTCCGCGACTTCCGCTTCGTCCGCCAGCTGAGCAACCACAACAGTCCGCTCGAAAGCAGCACATCAAGCAACAGTCCGCGCTATGTCCGCATTGACGGAGTCAATTTCGACGCTGGCGGCAACCTGTGGATGGTCAACAACAGCCAGCGCGACACCGTGCTGCGCGTGCTCCGCCCCAACGGCACATGGAAAGGCTTCTACATCGAAAGCATCCGCCGGGCGCCCACCTGCGAAAAGACGCTCTTCGACCGGAAAGGGCGGCTGTGGATGGCCTCCCGCCGCACCACCGACAATCCCCAGCACGAAAGCGGACTTCTGGGCTTCGACTTCAACGGGACCCTCGACGACACGGGCGACGACGACGCCTACTACCGTTCATCCTTCACCAACCAGGACGGCAAAAGCTATGAACTCGGCGGCGTGTACGCCCTGGCTGAAGACCGCGACGGTTCCATCTGGGTAGGCACCCGCTCAGGACTTTTCATCATCAGCCAGCCCGACCAATGGTGGGAACAGGGATTCTATGTCACCCAAATCAAGGTGCCACGCAACGACGGCACCAATCTGGCCGACTATCTGCTGGACGGACTGCCCGTCACCGCCATCGCCATCGACGGCGGCGGCCAGAAATGGATTGGAACGGAAAGCAACGGACTGTATCTGGTCAGCGCCGACGGCCTGCAGGTGCTGCAACACTTCACCACCGAAAATTCGCCCCTGCTTTCCGATTACATCTACTCCATTGCCCCGCACCCCACCACCGGCGAAGTGATGATAGGCACCGACCAGGGGCTCTGCTCCTACCAGGGACAGGCCACCGAGCCCGCCACCGCGCTCAGGGAAAGCAACATCAAGGTATATCCCAACCCCGTGCGGCCGGAATATCAGGGGAACGTGCGCGTAACCGGACTGACCGACAATGCCGACGTCAAGGTAACCTCCACCAACGGTGATGTTGTGGCCGGCGGACGTTCGGTCGGCGGCACCTTCGTATGGAACGTGCGCGACCGCAGCGGCGGCAGAGCCGCTCCCGGCATCTATTATATCATGGTGTCCACTTCCGACGGAAAGAAAGGCGTTGCAGCCAAAGTGGCCGTTATCTGAAACAAGGGCCAAAGGCCTTCCGGCCCGCGCGGCGGGCGCATATCATCATACCTCCGTTTTCACGGATTCTGCAAAGAACGGAAACTCCCGAACGCCGCCACTGGCAGCAAGTTCGGGAGTTTTCGTTCTTTTTTTTCCATCACACCCCAAAAAAAGTTTGAAAAGTTTTGAAGAATGCACAAGTTAGTATATATTTGCCGAAGAAAGACTTTGAAATATAGTTATTTACACACTTAATTTAGAATATCATGAACAAAACAGAGCTCATTAATGCCATTTCCGCTTCTGCAGAACTGAGCAAGGCTGACGCCAAGAAGGCGCTTGATGCTACCATCGAAGCCATTACCAACGCACTGAAAGAGGGCGACAAGGTTGCTCTCCTCGGTTTCGGCACCTTCGCCGTGACAGAGCGTCCAGCCCGCACCGGCATCAATCCTACCACTAAGGAAAAGATTGAAATTGCAGCCAAGAAGGTTGTTAAGTTCAAGGCCGGAGCTGAATTGGCAGACGTTGTGAAATAAGCACACAACGCGTTGCTATGCACAAATCGCATTTTCCCTCACAGGAAAATGCGATTTTTTTATCTTACGCCCATCCGGGCCCCTTAATCTCCACGAGCATCCCCTGCTCCGCCGCTCCCACAGAAAGCCCGCACCGGCCCGCACACTTCCGCCGGGCCCCTTCCTCCGCCGTTCCAGACACTTTTCCGCCCAAGAGCATTCGCCAAACGGCTCACGGCCGCGCCGGCAGCCCCATCCGGGAAAACGGACAGACACCTTGCGGGAAAGGTTCGCTGCGCGACAGGCATCGACGGAAAGCCCGAAACAACTACTTGTCGCGGTTGCGGTAACGGTTGGTGCTGAAAAAGCCCTGACGCGCCGGCTGCGCCTTTTCCTCGGCCTTCTTCTTCAGTTCCGGATAAGGAATGCGGGTGTGATATACCGTTTTCAGGCTCTCAATCAGCACACGCTTAGCCACGGCCACATCGCGGAACGTCAGCGGACATTCCTTGAAGCATCCGTCGGCCAGCTGTCCGTCGATGATGCGGTTCACCAGTTCGCTGATACTTTCTTCCGTATATTCGCTCAAGCTCCGTGAAGCCGCCTCCACCGAGTCGCACATCATCAGGATGGCCTGCTCGCGGGTGCTGGGCATCGGTCCGGGATAGGTGAAGAGCGCCGGATCGACCGTCTCGCCCGGATGCTTGTTGCAATACTGGATATAGAAATACTTGGCCATGCCCGTGCCATGATGAGTGGCTATAAAACTGCGGATAACGGGCGGCAGATGATATTTTTCGGCCAGCCGCAGGCCGTCGGTCACATGGCTGATGATGATGGCGGCACTGCGCTCCTCGCTCAGGCTGTCGTGAGGATTGACGCCGCTCTGGTTTTCGGTAAAGAAAGCCGGATTGAGAATTTTTCCGATGTCATGATACATCGCGCCCGTTCGCACCAGCTGCGGCTTGGCTCCAATCTGGTCGGCCACCTCGGCTGCCAGATTGGCCACCTGCATGGAGTGGTTGAACGTGCCCTGCGCCACTTTCGACATTTTCCGCAAAATTGCGTTGTTGATGTTTGTCAGTTCCACCAGCGTCACGCTCGAGGTGAATCCGAAGAGCCGCTCCACCACATACATCAGCGGATAGCAGAACAGCAGGCAGACGCCGCTGATGGCAACATAAACCACGCGCGAGTCATTGAACATTTCCCAACTCATGCCCTGCGACAGGTCGTAGGCCGCCACGACCACCATACCTGTAAGCGTAACGGCAAATGCCGTTTTCAGCACTTGCGAACGCTCGGTCATCTCGCGCAGGGTATAGATGGCCGTCATGCCCGCCACCAGCTGCAACAACAAAAACTCATAGGGGCCGTAGAGCACCATGGACGAGAGGAGCGTGGAAACCACCGAGGCCAGGAATGCCGTGCGCGAATCGAAGAAAATGCGGACGAAGATGGGCACGATGGCATAGGGCAGCAGATAGACGCTGAGCAGATGGTTGGACATCATCACGTAGGTAAGGATGGGGAACACCGTCACAAGCAGAATCAACAGCAGAATGGAACGGAGCGAATACATGTAGTCGCGGCGATAAAGGCGCACATAATAAAGGAAGAGCCCCAACAGCGTACACAAAAAGACGAGCTGTCCCAGGAATATCCACCAGAAGCCGTTCTTGGGGTCGAGCCGGCGCTCGCTCTCCCGCTTCAGCGAATTGAGCACCTTGACGTGTCCCGCCGTCACAATCTGTCCGCGGTCGATAATCAGCTGGCCCGCCTGCACCATGCCGCACGTGGGCGAGAGCCGAAGCAGTTCCTCGCGCTCGGCATCGGTCCGCTCCTTGTCATACACGATATTGGGGGCCAGATATTTACGTATCTGGCTGCGCTCCAGCATATTGTTACCGAATCCGTCGGCTTCCTTCTCCAGAATATGCTCATAGGACGTGGCCAGCGTATAGACATCATCCAGTTCCCGCTCAGTGGCCACATTCCCATTGATAATGAGCAGATGCTTGCGGCCCGAACGCCGGAACTTGTCGACATACTCACTGCTGATGATGCCCTGCGCGTAGACCTCGCGCAACAGTTCCACCAGGCGGGGCAGGTAATAATAGGGCACGCCGTTGGCCGCGCTGGCGTGGAAATCATTCTTCAGTTCCATCACCTTTTGCTCCACCATCTGCGAGTCCACACGGAAATAGGGACGGAAGGTGCGCAAAAGGCTGTCACGCTCATGCCGCATTTCCTCCTCCGTCTTGAAAATGGGGAAATCATATTCGGCAATCAGCTGCGGATAGCGCCACGGGCGGTTTTCCTCGTATTCGAACCCGAACTTGCTCTCGCGCGGCAGAAAATACATCAGCACGGCTACTGCCGCGACCAGCGACAGGGCTATGGCCAATACGTTTCTATAAGGAAGTTTATCCAAATGACTGACTTCTTTCATGGTTTTTTCAGTTTAAGTGGGAATGGATTCCGGCTGCACGGCAGCAAAGCCAACGGGAAGCGCCGGAACCCGGACAGGATTGTATTCTGCAAAGTTAGCGCATGACGGGCGAACTGCAAAATGAAAGCAGAACTTTTAGACCGCTGACCAACAAGGAGAAAACGGACGGGGAGAAATCCAAACGGCGGGGCGGAAAAACAAACGTACTGACTGTTTTTTCTAAAGTACTGACAGAATTTTCTAAAGTACCAAGTGTTTTTCCTAAAGTACCAAGTGTTTTTCTGCCCGAAAACTGTGCCTGCACTGACCCGGCAATGACAAGTCTGAAAACTCCGTTTTCGCCTTGTCATTGCTCTCGCCTTTCACTATCTTTACATAAGACAGGAGGCGGCTCGGCAATGACAAGTCTGAAAACTCCGTTTTCGCCTTGTCATTGCTCTCGCCTTTCACTATCTTTACATAAGACAGGAGGCGGCTCGGCAATGACAAGTCTGAAAACTCCGTTTTCGCCTTGTCATTGCTCTCGCCTTTCACTATCTTTGCCTACAATAAAAAGGAAGGGATGGACGGACGGTCTGGATGCATGCGCACCGCCCACACCCCAAGGATAAAAATACTGACTATGAAATACGATTTCGACACACGGATTGACCGGAACGGAACAGCCGCCGTCAAAATTGACGGCATGGCCGAAAACTGGGGACGCACGGACTTGCTGCCGCTCTGGGTGGCCGACATGGACTTCGCCACCGCCCCCTTCGTAACCGAAGCCCTGCGCCAACGCTGCCTGCATCCCATTTTCGGCTATACTACAAAGCACGACGGCTATTATGAAGCCATTATCCGCTGGAACCGCGAACGCTACGGACTGACCGTCCGGCGGGAAAACATCCACTACGTGCCGGGCATTGTGCCGGGCATCGGCATGGCCATCAATGCCCTGACGCAACCGGGCGACCGCATCATGATTCAGCCGCCGGTCTATCACCCCTTTGCCTGGCTCTGCGAGCGCAACGGCCGGCAAGTGGTGCGCCATCCGCTGCGCTGGAGCAACGGCCGGCCGCACATGGACCTCGACACTTTCCGGCAAACGGTCAGAGGATGCCGCGTCTTCATCCTCTGCCATCCGCACAACCCCGGCGGACTCGTGTGGAGCGAAGCGGAACTGCAGGAGGTGGCTCACATCTGCGCAGAAGAGGGTGTCACCGTCTTCTCCGACGAAATACACGCCGACCTCACGCTCCCGCCCCACCGCCACTGGCCCTTTGCCTCCGTCTCCGAAGAGGCACGCCTCAACTCCGTCACCTTCATGTCTCCCAGCAAGGCCTTCAACATGCCGGGCCTCTCGGCATCCCACGCCCTCATCTTCAACGACGAACTGGACCGCCGCTTCAGCCGCTTCATCGATGCGTGCGAACTCGACCTGGGACACGCCTTCGCCTTCATTGCCGTCGAGGCGGCCTACAGCCACGGAACGGAATGGCTCAACCAATGTCTGGAATACATACAGGGCAACATCGACTATGTGGACCAATTTCTGCAACAGCACACTCCCTGCATCAAGGCGCTGCGGCCCGAAGCCTCCTATCTGATATGGCTCGACGCCCGCGAAATGAAACTCACGCAGGAGGAACTCAACCGTTTCTTCGTCGACAAAGCCCGCCTGGCCGTCAACGACGGGGCCATGTTCGGTCCCGAGGGTACCGGCTTCATGCGTATCAACGTGGGCACGCCCCGCAGCATAGTGGAGCAGGCCATGCACCAGTTGGCCGATGCCTACCGTGAATGGGAAGAAAAGCGGGACAGCCGCGGCTGAAAAAAGAAGGCGGCGCGCAGCCCCGTTGCCGCAGACATACGCACAGGGGCGCCGGCGGAAGCATCTCCACCGGCGCCCCTGCGCATTTCTGTTCTATATAGCACCGGCACTGCCGCCCGTCAGCGCGGCCGCCGGCAATGTGCCGTCAGGCAAACCACCACATGACAATCACCTGCGCGATGATGACACGCAGGAACATGGCCAGCGGATAAACTGTGGCATAGGCCACCGACGCCTTGTCGCCCGGCAGCGAATCGTTGACGAAATTAAGTGCAATGGGATTGGCCATGGCGCCGCAAAGCATACCGGCCGTCGTGGCAAAACTCTTCTTCATCACCTTCACGCCCACTATGCTCATGATTATCACGGGCACGATGGTAATCACCAGGCCGAAGGCAATCCATCCCAAAGCCGCCGGCTGCATCACCGTGGCAAGGAAATCGCGCCCGGCATCCAGGCCCAGACAGGCCAGATACATCGACAGACCCAGCGAACGGAGCATCAGGTTGGCACTCGTCGTCGTGTAGGTCACCATATGGAAGCGGGGACCGAACGCGCCGATAAGGATGCCGATGACGATGGGGCCGCCGGCCAGTCCCAGCCGCACGGGATAACTCATGCCGGGCAGCAGAATGGGCACGCAGCCCAGCAACAGGCCAATCACGATGCCGATAAAAATCGTCACCATGTTCGGCTCGTCCAGATGCTTCACGGCATTACCCAACTCGTCGGCCACGCGATTGATGCTCTCGGCCTCTCCCACCACGGTGACGCGGTCGCCCATGCGCAACACGAGCGAAGGCGTGGCCACCAGCTGGATGCCCGCTCTCTGCACACGGCTCACGTTGACTCCGTAGCGGTTGCGCAGATGCAAGTCGCCCAGATGCTTGCCGTTGATATTGGAGCGCGTAATGAGAATGCGCTGCGAAATCAGGTTCGAATCAATTGCATTCCAGTCCACATTGTTGCTGTTCCAGTCCTTCTCATCCCGGCGGCCGAAGAATATCGTCAGCCGGTCGACAAAGCGCTTCTGCGTAATGACCAGAATGCGGTCGCCCTCCTCCAGCGTTGAATCGCCGGTGGGCAATATGACCTTTCCGCCGCGCCAGAGGCGACTGACCACGAACTTGGCACTGTCCGACATGGCCGACACGTCATGCAGGTTCATGCGGAAGATGGCCGGATTGCACACGCAGAAAGAAGCGATGAAAGGTTCCTCTCCGCTCTCGCCGCCCTCGGTCCGCGGCTCCCAGCGGCGCAAGACGATGCGCATCAGCAGCAAAGCCAGAATCACGCCCACCAGTCCGAGCGGATAGGTCACGGCACAACTCAACGCAGCTCCCGATGAGGGTTCTCCCACCTGTTTCAAAGCCTGCTGGGCCGCACCCAGTGCCGGCGTATTGGTGGTGGCTCCGCAGAGCACGCCCATCATGTCGGCCATGCCGGCCCATCCCAGCCACACAAAGGCCAGCGCCAGCAGCGTGCCGAGCACCACCACACCCAAAGAGAGCATGTTCAGCCGCGTGCCGCCCTTCAGGAAGGCACCCATGAAGCCCGGACCGACCTGGAGACCCAGAATGTAGACGAAGAGAATCAGACCGAAATCCTCGGCATAGACCAGCATATCCTCATTCAGCTGCAATCCCAGCGCACCGGCCAGGATGCCGATGAAGAAGACATAGGAAACGCCCAGACTGATGCCATGGAAACGGAACTTGCCGAGCGAAAGCCCCAAGGCGCAGATCAGACAAATCACAATAACCGCCTGTGTCGGCGTTGGAGAGAACAAGGTTTCTTGCAACCAATCCATAAAATTTTCTTCCTATTTATATCAGGATAAAAAACGTTTTTCTTGTATTTTCCTTTCCACACGACAAATGTGCGGAAATTACGGCAAAGGTAAGTCTTATTTCCGAAATTGCCGGCAAGTCGCCACTTTTATTCCTTACTCTTTGCCTTTTTATGACCGGAAGCGGACAGGGCACGGTTTCCTCTGCCGGAAACCGGCGAAAAACTTCCGCAGAAAACGACGGCGGGAACGCGGTCAGCCGTCGCTTTCGTCGCCGCTGCGCAACAACGACTCAGGAATGTCGGCCGAAGGGTCCAGCCCTTTCTTCTTCCAGCCTTCCAGCTGCTCCACTATATTGCCGCGCCCGGTCGTCAGCTGTTTCTCTGCCTTTTCATATACCTCGTTCAACTGGCGGATGCCTTTCCCCACCTGCTCAAAGTTCTTTGCGAAACCGGCGAACTTCCGGTACAGGCGGTCGGCCGAACGGTAGATTTCGTACACACTGCGGCTCTGCAGTTCGCTCTGCCACAAGTTATAGGCCAGCTGCAACGCCATCAGCAGGTTGGTGGGATTGAGCAGAATGATGCGCTGGGCATAAGCGTCGGAAGCCAGGCGCGGATCGGCATTGACCGCGGCGATATAGGCCGCCTCGTTCGGGACAAACATGAGTACGTAGCCGATGGAGTTCTTCACCACCTTGCTGTAGTTCTTCACGCTGAGTTCCTTGACATGCCGGCGCACGGAAAGCACGTGTTCACGCAAGCAGCGGGCACTCTCTTCTTCGCTGCCGGCGGCGGCATAGGCGGCAAAGGCTGTCAGTGACACTTTGGAGTCGATGACCACAGCGCGGTCGCCGGGGAGATTCACCACGACGTCGGGGATGAGCGCCCGTCCCTCTTCGTCGCGCGTCTGCTCCTGCACCCGGTAGTCGCGCCCCTCGGTCAGGCCGGAAGCCTCCAGCAGATTGTTGAGCACCGCCTCGCCCCAGTTGCCCTGCAGCTTCGTATTGCTCTTGAGTGCCTGCGCCAGCTGCCCCGCCTCGCGGCCCACGGCCGTGGTCTGCGCCACCAGGTCCTTGATATACTGGTCCATGGCAGCGTGTCCGCTGACAAACTGCTCGCGAAAAGTCGCGATGTCCTTCCCCAAGGGCCGGAGCAGGTCGGAAAGACGGGCCAGATGCTCCTCACGCAACTGCTGGCTTTCGGTGCGGGCCAGGTGCGTGGCCATATTCTGAAATTCGGCCCGCAACGCACTGGCCTGCATCTTCAGGGCCTCGGCCGAATGATTGCGCTCGGTTTCCCAGCGTGCGGTGGCGGCGGCGGCTTCGGCCCGTGCCTTCTCCACGGCAGCGGCCATCGCCTTGCGCGTAGAGAGAACGCCCCAGGCATAACCTGCCACAGCGGCAAGCAACGCCACGAGTATCGGTATCAGAATCTCCATGTACAGTTGATGAAAAAAAGGCAAGCCCCTGCCACAAGCGAAAGGGCTTCGCCGTCCTTATCCGTAAACGTGTTTGAACACCATGTCGGCAGCGCCCGCGTGGCTGGCAATATATCCGCCGGCAGCCTGGCCCGCCTTTTCCAGTTCATCGCGATGGGTGAGGAAGAGGCCCATGATGCGGTCAAAGTCTGCCGCACTCCGGATTTCACGGCAACCGCCGTTTTTCAGCAGCGCCTGCGCTTCCTGGAACTTGCCGTTGTTCGGCCCGATGATGACGGGCACGCCATAAACGGCGGCTTCGGGCACATTGTGGATACCTACGCCGAATCCGCCCCCCACGTAAGCCACATCGGCATAGCGGTAGATGCTGGAAAGAAGTCCGTAGCAGTCGATGATAAGGCAGTCGGCCGCAGCCGCCTTTTCCTCGTCGGCGGCGGTATAACGCACGGACGGCCGTTTCAGTTTGCCTTCGATTTCACGCAGATGGTCCTCGCTGACCACATGAGGCGCCAGCACGATTTTCAATTCGGGATGTTCGTTGAAATAAGCCAGCAGGATATCCTCGTCGGGCTGCCATGAACTTCCGGCCACCAGGATGCGGCCTTCGCGAGCAAAGCGCTCCACGAGCGGCAACGGCCGGGCGGCATGCATGATGTCGATGACGCGATCGAAGCGCGTATCGCCCACCACCGTCACGGCAGTCACGCCGATGGTGGAGAGCAGTTCGCGTGAACGCTCGTTCTGCACAAAGAGATGAGTCATGCGGTTCAGACAGCGCGCATACTTGCGGCCGTAGAAACGGAAGAATATCTGATTCTCGCGGAAGATGCTGGAAACACTGTAAACCGGTATGTTCCTGCGATAAAGCACCTCGATGTAATTCCGCCAGAATTCATACTTGATAAAAAAGGCAGCCTCGGGACGGGCCAGCCGCACAAACTTGCGGGCATTGAGCGGCGTGTCGAAGGGAAGATAGCAGACGATGTCGGCCCCTTCATAATTCTTGCGAACTTCATAGCCCGAAGGCGAGAAGAAAGTCAACAGGATTTTCTTCTCGGGATGCTCGCGGCGCAGACGCTCCATGAGCGGCCGTCCCTGTTCAAACTCACCCAGCGAAGCGGCATGAAACCAGACGTAACGGTCGTTGCCGATTTCCCTGCGCAGTATACGCCAGGTGTTGTGCTGCCCCCGCGTCATCAGCCGCGCCTTCCTGTTGAACAGAGAGGCGATGGCCACGCAGGTCATATATAGATAGATAGCGAAAGAATACATAATAAGTTCCGCCCCAGGACCTTCCACGGGAAATGCAAACAGCCAATTCCCCGGCCGGGCCGCTCCGTCAAGGCGTGCGTTTTGAATAATGAATGGATATTAGGATAAATACATACCTTCTGTGCGGGAATGTTCCTGCCGGAGCATCCGGCCGACACACAATGCCGGAACCGGACCATTCCCGCCTCCGCCGACGGCAACAGCACCGGTGCGGAAATGCTGTCCGCTCCGTCGCCAGCCATGAGGAGGCAACGGAGCGGACAAAATATACCTTACGGCAACTGCGCAATCGCCTTGCGCATACGTGCCAGCGTTTCTTCCTTTCCCAGGAAAGCAGCCAGTTCATACATGTCGGGGCCTTTTCCGGTTCCGACCAGCGTTACGCGCCAGGGATTCCAGGGCTTCACGCCGCTTTCCTCCACCCATTTCTCGACAGCGGCCTGCTGGGCTGCCACGGAGAAGTCGTCGAGTTCTTCGAGCAGTCGGGCGAGCGCCTCCATCTCGGCACCGGTCACGCCTTCCTTCCAGTTCTTTTTCGTGAACTTGTCGTCCATCGTATAGGTTTCGGGGGCAATAAAGAAGAAGTCGCACAAGGGCCAGAGTTCCTTGATAAAATTGATTTTCTTCATCTTCATCATGCCTACCACAGCCTCCACCTTCTCCATGGGGGCCTCGATGCCGTTTTCGCGCAGGATACGGTCGAACTGCGGCGCCAGCACCTTATTGTCCGTGCGCACCAGATATTCGCGGTTGAACCACTGTCCTTTCACGTAATCGAACTTTGCGCCCGACTTGGAGCACTTGCTCAGGTCGAACTGCTCGATGAGTTCCTGCATGGAGAGGAGTTCCTGGTCGGTTCCGGGATTCCAGCCCAGCAAAGCCAGGAAGTTGATGACGGCCTCGGGCAGATAACCGCTTTCCCGGTAACCGCTGGAAACGTCGCCCGACTTCGGGTCGTGCCACTCCAGAGGGAATACGGGGAAGCCGAGGCGGTCGCCGTCGCGTTTGGAGAGTTTTCCCTTGCCGTCGGGCTTGAGCAGCAAGGGCAGATGGGCAAAGCGGGGCATCGTGTCCTCCCAGCCGAAGGCACGGTAGAGCAGGACATGCAGCGGCGCCGAAGGCAGCCACTCCTCGCCGCGGATGACGTGCGTAATCTCCATGAGATGGTCGTCCACGATATTGGCGAGATGGTAGGTGGGCAGTTCGTCGGCGCTCTTGTAGAGCACTTTGTCGTCGAGGATGGAAGAATTAATCTTCACGTCGCCGCGGATGATGTCGTCCACATGCACATCCTCGCCCGGCTCTATCTTGAAACGCACCACATACTGCACGCCGCTGTCAATGAGGCGCTGCACCTCTTCGGCCGGCAGTGTGAGCGAGTTGCGCATCATGCCGCGTGTGCGGGCGTCATACTGGAAGTTTTCCACCTCGGCACGCTTGGCGTCAAGTTCCTCAGGCGTATCAAAGGCGATGTAGGCCTTGCCCGCATCGAGCAACTGCTTCACATAAACCTTATAAATGTCACGCCGCTCGCTCTGGCGGTAAGGTCCTTTGTCGCCGCCGAAGCTCACGCCCTCATCAAATTCGATGCCAAGCCAGCGAAACGATTCGATAATATACTCCTCCGCTCCGGGCACATAGCGGTTGGAATCGGTGTCCTCAATGCGGAAGACCAAATCGCCGCCGTGCTGGCGGGCAAACAGATAATTATACAAGGCTGTGCGCACACCGCCGATGTGCAAAGGCCCTGTGGGACTGGGTGCGAAACGTACCCGAACTCTTCTTTCGGACATAAATTGAGTTTTTTTAAGATTTTCGCTGCAAAGTTATAAAAAAAGAAACGTATCCGAGGGATTAATCTATATTAAGTTGGCCCTTCCATCTGCGTTATCGGTCGGAAATTCTTATCTTTGGGCGTTACAACGAACAAGAACCTACCCTAAACCGCATGAAAGCATTGTTATCCTGCCTCCTGCTTCTCTTTTCGGGACTGCTGACGGCACAGACTATCGAGAACCCCACATTCAAGGCGCGCAACGGCAGCATCCGCAACATCACCCGCATCGAACGGACGCCCGAGTGTACCAAAGTCCATATCCACGCCATCTTCCGCCCCAAATGGTGGATTATGGAAAGCGGCGACAGCTATCTGGAAGATGCCGCCACCGGCAAGCGCTACGCACAAACAGGCGCCGAAGGCATCGAACTGAAGAAGGAAACCTACATGCCCGACTCCGGCACGATGGACTTCGTCCTGCTGTTCGAACCGCTGCCGGCGGATGTCCGGGCCATCCACCTCATCGCCCCCAACAGTAAGGAAAGCAACACTTACGACATCTCGCTCGTCGCCGCCTCCAAGGAGGAACGGTTTCTGAACCAGGTGAAGGGCAACTGGTTTGCCGAAGATGTACAAGGCAGCTGGGCATATGGCCTCTACGACTCCCTCGTCATCATGAACAACCGGCTGTATGACCTGAAGGAATGCCGCAAGAAGGGCAAGCGGCTGAGACTGGAGGCACAAAGCCGCACCGACAGTTCTACCGTAACGCTGCAGCTGACACCCCGCAAGGACGGTTCCTGCCTCATCGCCCTCGACGGCGGCAAGCCACAGCGCTACGTCCGCACCCGCCCCGACACGCCCGTTCTGGAAGCCGACAACGGCTATGGCGACGACTTCTTCCGCAGCGACAGCGTCTGCCTGCAGGGCTACCTGAACGGCTACGACCCACGGCTGGGCTTCGACAGCGGCATACTGTATCTGGCCAACGAAATCATCCGGCAGGAATATCCCACGGTGGTTCCCATCCGTCCCGACGGCAGTTTCCAATGCACATTTCTTCTGCAACACCCCGTCTGCAAGAGTCTGAACATCAACGATTACTGGATTCCCTTCTACGCCGAGCCGGGCGACACCGTCACGCTCTATCTCGACTGGGAAGACCTCCTGGCTAGCAGCCGTGCACGCGACCGCGACTATCCGCTCCCCCATACGGCCTACATGGGAAACCATGCCGGCCTGTCGCACCTCGCCACGACGCTGAACACTTATTTCAAATATCCGTACGACCGACTGAGCCAGGCGCAAAAGACACTGACGCCCGCCCAATTCCAGGAGGAACTGAATCCCATTGCCGACCGATGGAAGCTGCAGGCCGATTCACTCTGCCGTCTCTATGCCCCCTCGCAGAAGGCCGCATCGCTGATACGCAATCACATGAACCTCAAAAGGGGAGAATACTTCCTTGATTTCCAAATGATGCGCGAATTCTACGCAATGGAGGACAGCACCAATCAGGCACTAAAGGTACAGCCCGACGCTTCCTACTACCATTTCCTGAAAGAAATGCCCCTGAACGAGCCGTCGGCACTGGCCGACCCGTCCATAAGCAGCGTCATCAACCGCTTTGAATACATGACTCCCCTCTCCATTGACCATGAGGTGTATAAAATACAGGACGATGAAGCCTTCCAGGCCCTGCCCCTCAACGAAAAGATACTGCTGATTCAACTGCAACTCCTTGAGAAAAAAGACAGCATCATCAACTCGCTGTGCGCCACGCCCTCGCCTTTGTTCTGGCAGGTAGCCTGCGTGCGCAACCTGCACTTTTTGCTGTCCGACTTATTGCAACAACGACAGGAGGCCGAAACCTACCTCAACCGGATAGAAAAGACGCTCACCCATCCCTATCTGCGCCTCTCGGCCCGCAATCTGCTGGAAGAGCTGTGCCCCGAAAACCGGCAGAATTCTTACCGGCTGCCCGAGGGAAAGGCCACCGACATCTTCCGCCGCATCATCGCCCCGCATGCGGGCAAGCTCCTGTTCATCGACTTCTGGGCCACCACCTGCGGCCCCTGCCGGGGAGGCATACAGGCAACGGCCGACCTGCGCAAGCAATACCGCAATCATCCCGAGTTCCAGTTTGTCTACATTACCAGCGAAACCGAATCGCCCGAGAAGGACTATACGGACTATGTGGAGAAACATCTGAAAGGCGAGGCCAGCTACCGCCTGACGGACACGGAATACAAGTACATGCGCCAGCTCTTCCGGTTCAACGGCATTCCGCATTATGTCGTGGTGGAGAAGGACGGCAGCATTTCCAACGAGAATGTGGATGCCTACAGCCTGCCCTTATTCCTGAAACAGCGTCTTGAGGACAAACAATAAGTCCCCTCAACAGGCAGCATCGCGAAAATCCAATCAGAACCTGAAACGAACAGAATCGGAGGCACCGCAAATGCCTCCGATTTTCCGTATCCGGGCTTTCGGACCTGCGACAAACCGACTGTAAATCAAACCTATCTGCTACACCTCTAACCAATCGTCACGGCAGACAGACAGCAGCAACGGCAATGCAGCCGCCCGCCCCGTTTCTGCCACCATTCCTGCCCGAACCGCCCGCATCCGCAACTTTTTTCCACAATATTCCCTCCATTTGCCTACTCGTCTGAGCAAAAGGAGCAGAATGCTGCGAAAAAAGTGCATTTTTTCGCAAAACTTTTGGCCAAAAAACTTGCAGATTCAAAAAAAGCAGTATATTTGCTATATCAATAATAAAGAAAGACAACTTAAAGAAGTTGGACAGGCAGTATTCACGCAAGGAACTGCCAACGAAAAAGAAAATCCAGCACGTTTTTCAAACGAAGCTTAACTATTCAAGAAAGATACAGTTTTTTCATAGTTTGTTTTATCCCTCAGCCCACGCGTGAGCGCCGGAAGAGGGTTTTTTTATGCCCTTTCGGCAACTGTCCGCCCCTCCTGCGCATTTTCATTCAGGCCAATCCGTCCCCACTAAATTGCCACTGAGCCCTTTCCGCACCGACTTATCCGTGCCCCATCTTCCTGCACCCCCCTCTCCGGGGCACCTGCAACCGACGCCAAACGCACGCCAGTCCGCCCGAAACTGCACGGCGAAAACAAAAGTACTGACAGAAAATTCTAAAGTACTGAGAGTTTTTTCTAAAGTAAGGATTGTTTTTCCTAAACTACCAAGTGTTTTTGCGGACCGACCTGAGCAGCTGCCGGCACGTGCGCGGCAGACGACGCCCCCCTTCTTGTCCGGACGCTCCCCTTCCTCCACCGGCAGCCTTCAGCCCTGCCACCCGTCTAACCCTCATCCCTATATATAATATAGGTGTACCCCCATATTGTTCCCCCTTACCCTTGCCATTCCGTCCGGCATCTGTTTTCGGCACAAGGCTTCACTGCGTCCGGCATTCGCCAAAAATTACGGGAAAGAAAAAACGGAATACTTTGTGACTGCATATACCATTTATTTCTTAATTTTGCATGAAAACAACACCCAAACGCATGGCACAGAAACTCGTCCAGACCGAAACCCAGATACAGACGCAGACACTGTCGTCGCTACAGGTGGCGCTGGCCGGACTCATCGAGTTGCCTGCCGGCGACCTGGCCGACCGCATCCGCGACGAAATGGTGGACAACGCCGCACTGGAGGAGCGCACCGAGAGTGAGCCCGAAACGGATGAAAGCGGCTTTGCCGACAACAGCGAGGCAGAAGCCGAAACCCCCGACACGGAACTCGGAATGGCCATGGGCGACTACCGCTCCGACGACGACATCCCCGACTATCTGCTGGCGCGCGCCGATGCCAGCTGCGACGAATATCAGGAAACCACGGCGGCCAGCACGCATTCGTTCTACGAAGAACTCATCAGCCAGATTGGCGAGCACCAGCTCACCGACCACGAACGCGACGTGCTCACCTATCTCGTGGGGTCGCTCGACGAAGACGGCCTCCTGCGGAAGGACCTGCTCAACATCTGCGACGAACTGGCCTTCCACGAAAACATCATCACCGACGAGGCCGAGCTCAACCGCCTGCTCCAGCTGCTGCAGACCTTCGAGCCCCACGGCATCGGTGCCCGCTCGCTGCAGGAATGCCTGGCGCTCCAGCTCAAGAGCCAGCCCCGGCGCACCCCCTGGACACCCATGGCGCTGCGCGTGATTGAGCAGTATTTCAAGGACTTCACGGCCCGCCGCTGGGATGTGCTGCAGCAAAAGCTCGGAGTGGACGAAGAAACCATGACGCACGTGCGCCACGAACTGACCCACCTGAATCCCCGTCCCGGACTGGCCTTCAGCGAAACAAGCGACAGCGCCGCACCCACCGTCATCCCCGACTTCTATGTCAGCGTCAACGTGGACGGCAGCATTGCCCTCCGCCTCAACAACGACAGCGTGCCCGAACTTTGCGTGAGCCGCGCCTTCCGCGACTCCATCCGCGAATATGCCGCCCACCGCGACCAGCTCAGCCGCAAGCAGCAGGAGGAATATCTCTATGCCCGCAAGAAGGTGGAGGATGCGCAAAACTTCATCGGGCTCATCCGGCGCCGCAACGAGACGATGCTCTCGGTCATGCGCGCCATCATCCATCTGCAGCGCCCCTTCTTCGACGACGATGACGAAACGCTGCTGCAACCCCTCAAGCTCAAGGCCGTGGCCGACCTGGCCCACGTCGACATCTCCACCGTGTCGCGCACCGTCAACAGCAAGTACGTGCAGACCGACCATGCCGTCTATCCCCTCAAGTTCTTCTTCTCCTCACAGTTCACCTCGAAGGACGGCGAAGAACTTTCCTCACGGCAGGTGCGCACCGCCCTGCAGGAAATCATCGACGGCGAAGACAAGAGCCAGCCCTACACCGACGACCAGCTCGTCGGCCTGCTCCGGGAAAAAGGCTTCAGCATAGCCCGCCGCACGGTGGTGAAATACCGCGACCAGCTCGGCATCGCCTCCACCCGCTACCGGAAAGTCTGACCGCCGCCGGCCGCATGCAGCCGACATCACTCACACTGAGAGAGATACACCCATATATTACGGACCATGAACATCAGCAACAAAGTCCTCATTCTCGGCGCGCAAACCGTTTCACTGATTTTTGCCCCGCTCTACCTGCCGGTGGTAGCCTTCATCGTGCTGTTCTTTTTCAGCTACATGAGCTACATGCCCTGGACCTACAACCTGCAAATCATCTTCATGGTCTACTGCTTCACGGTGCTGCTGCCGTGGGTCGGCATCTTCCTCTATCGCAAAATCAACGGCTGGACCCGCCATCAGCTGGGCAAGCGCGAGCGCCGCATGGTGCCCTATCTGCTGTCCATTCTCTGCTATTCGGGCCTGCTCCTGCTGATGCGCAACCTGCACATGCCGCGCTTCACGATGGGACTCATCGTGGCAGCCCTGGCCATACAGATAGTCTGTGCCCTCACCAACTCCTGGATCAAGGTCAGCACCCACGCGGCCGCCTCGGGCGGCGTCATCGGCTGCCTGATGGCCTTCTCCCTGATTTTCCACTTCGACCCCACCGTGCCGCTGTGTGTCTGCATCCTGCTCAACGGCCTGGTATGCTCGGCCCGTCTCATCCTGCGGCAGCACACCCTGACCGACCTTTGGCTCGGCACCTTCATCGGCATCCTGTGCGGCTTCTTCAGCATCGTCCTCATCTGAGAAACGCCGCGGCGCCCGGGCCCTTCGCCGGACAGCGCACTGCAGAAAACGCCCCAGACCGATATGAAATCAACAACGCTACTGGAATATATTAACCGATTGGATACACTCCATAAAGATAAAGAAACAATTCTTATGACACCCATTGTGAGCATTATCATGGGCAGCACTTCCGACCTGCCCGTCATGGAAAAAGCAGCCAAGCTGCTCGACGAGATGGAAATCCCCTTTGAAATGAATGCCCTCTCCGCCCATCGCACCCCCGCCGAGGTGGAAGAGTTCGCCCGCAACGCACAGGGCCGCGGCCTCAAGGTCATCATCGCAGCAGCCGGCATGGCCGCCGCACTTCCCGGCGTCATTGCCGCCAACACCACACTGCCCGTTATCGGCGTACCCATCAAGGGCATGCTCGACGGACTGGACGCCCTGCTCTCCATCGTGCAGATGCCTCCCGGCATCCCCGTGGCCACCGTCGGCGTGAACGGAGCTCTCAACGCTGCCCTGCTGGCCGTGGAAATGCTGGCTCTCTCCGACAGCCGGGTGGCTGAAAAGCTGGCCGCCTACAAGGAGGGCCTCAAGCAGAAGATTGTAAAGGCCAACGCCGAACTGGCCGAAGTGAAATACAACTTCAAGACCAACTGCCCCCGGCGCCCGTCCGGCGCGGGTCGCCGGCCCCACAGCCCGTCCTCAG
>ERZ791743.599-NODE-599-length-30737-cov-19.838277_pt1 | contig 30737 bp, 23 predicted proteins | sample MGYA00509952_ERZ791743 | MGnify/ENA primary metagenome ERZ791743 (study PRJEB30046, sample SAMN00792040) | human gut metagenome | study: EMG produced TPA metagenomics assembly of the A metagenome-wide association study of gut microbiota in type 2...
TGTTAATAAAGAGGGTATTTTGACACACCCTCTTAGTTTTTACGAAAGTACTGACAGTTTTTGGTACCGAACTCACGTTACAGATAGTGGAAGTTGCCGTAGTTGAAAGTGGTGAGCGGCGAACGGACATCGTCCAGAGCCGGCAGCCTTTGCGGTATTTCGTTCAGGGGGATGCCTGCGTCCAGCAGTGTGCGCAGCCGCCGGGCCAGTTTCACATTCTCGCGTTCCAGTTCCTGCGGGGTGGTTTCTACGTGATACATCCGCGCCTCGTCCGGTTCCGAAACAATCATGCCGGAGAACAGTCCGTGCAACCCTTCGGCCTGTGCGAACAGACAGGCATGACACCATATGCCGACAAGATTTCCGCCGTGCCGGCGCAGGTAGTAGGCGTGAGGATGTCCCACGATGATGCGGTCGAAGCCTTCCCGGCTGTCGTCCCGGCGGAAGAAGAGTCCCTTGTCCGAGCCGTGTCCGAGCAGCAGGATGCGCTCCTGCGTGGACACATGGTGGAGCAGGCGCCCCACTTCGCCGGAGGAGCGTTCGTCACGTACCACCTGTGCTTCCGTTCCCTCATAAAGGGCCGTGAGCATGGCGGTGGTTCTGTCTTGGGGATGAATCACCAACATATTCTTTCTCTTTTATCCTTTTTCTGTCGCCGGAGGCAGGGCTGCCGCCTGGAGTCCCAGCCATTCCCCCTTCCGGGTCAGTTCGTCATATTTTTCCCGGTTCAGGCGGAATAGCCGTCCGGTCTCCTTGGCTGCGGGGCCGTCTGCCTCGCCGGCTTCTTCTATCAATCCGAGCTGCTGCATGCTGCGGCAGAAGTTGTGCCTGTCGAGCTGCGTTTCCCAAAGGGTTTCGTAGAGTTGCAGGAGCGCATCAAGGGTAAACTCTTCGGGCAGCAGACCGGCCCCGACGGGTTCAAAGTGCATTTGCCGGTGCAGGGCCTGCCTTGCCCGGAGGAGCATCTCGTCGTGGTCGAACGCCAGTGGCGGCACCTCGTCCAGGGCAAACCACCGCGCGTCGGCTGCATCGTCGCCGCCTTTCACCTCCTGCATCCGCACGAGAGCATAAAAGGCGATGGTGATGACCCGCTCGCGGGGGTCGCGCCGCGGGGCGGTGAAGGCATGGAACTGGCGGATGCAGGCCTCCCGCAGTCCGGTTTCCTCCTGCAGCTCGCGCAATGCGCCCTCCTCGGCGCTTTCGTCCATGTTGAGAAAGCCGCCGGGAAAGGCCCACCGCCCCTTGTAGGGGTCGGCACCTCTCTGCACCAGCAGCACGTGCAGCCTCCGGCCGTCGAAGCCGAAAATCACGCAGTCCGTTGTCACACTCGGATGAGGGTATCTGTAGCAATACCTCAGTTCCTTTCCGTTTCTTTCGTTCCCGTTCATTTCTTTTTCTGTTCGTGTGTTGGATTCCGGAAGTAAAGATAGCGTCCGCAGGCAGCCCGGCCAAACATTTGTGCGGGAAAAATCTTCCGCGTCGGGGGCGCGGGCCTTTTCCCCGGCTTTCTCCTTTGCTGTCCGTTCATCTTCCGGCCGGCCTCGCTATTGCGGTGAGCCGTCCGCCTTCTCCAGCGCTTTCAGCCTTCTTCCGGCTTCCTCCTTCATTCCGTTCAGTTCCTTGAAATCCAGTATCCTGCGGAATTTTCCCAGCACTCTTCCCTGCCGGTCGATGTACCCGTAGACGGTGATTTCCTCATCGTCCGTCATACCGTAGCCGTCCTCGTCCATGTAGTAGTAGCCGTCGGGGTTCAGTTGCCAGTCCACCCTTGCCAGCCCTTCCTCGTATGCTCTCACGAAGGTGGGATACACGGCGTTTCCGGTCCGCGCCTTCCTTGTCACATCCTCGGACATTCCTTCCAGGCTGGCCCAGTCCACGTCGTCGGGCTTCACGGTCAGCAGCGTCATCTGTTCGTCCATGAATTCGACGGCCGTCCCGTTGTTTTCGTCAATCAGATAGCGGGGTTTCCAGTATCCGTTAATCACCTGATTGAGTATCCACATGCCTTCGTCAAGATTGCTTCTGCTGTAGGGATATTCAAGGTATGGTTCTTCGTTGAGTTTCCGGTAGAGCGCCTGCCCTTCCGTTTCGTTCTGCCCTTTCCGGCAGTCGGTTGTCCTTTCGTTTTTCATATTCGTAGTCATTGGGTTTTGTTCCTGTTTTTCCATTATAGAGCGGAAATATACGGAAAATCTGTCAATGCCCTTTCATTTTTTTCGGATTAGCGGGAAAATATGATTGTTGTGCTGTTGCTTCTACATGCTTTTGCCTGCCTTGCTCCGGTCTTTTGGCATCTGTTTCCGGGGTAATCTGAAGCGGATATTTGGTCTTGTAATGATTTTACTCTATATTTGTAGAATAGATGAGTGTCCGGTCATGTCAAAGCCGAAAATGCTGTTTCCGTTTTGCCATTGCGCTCGCCCGGCACGCTGTTTTCCGGACATAGAGTGCCATGCCCTGAGGCGGCCGGCAGATGGGCCGGAATATGTTGAAGATGAAATTATTCCTTCCGGCAAGTTGTGTGCCGGGGAATTTGTATGATAAAAAAACTGATATCTATGAAAAAGCGAAACTGGTTACTTTGGGTGGTGCTCCTCGCGGGTCTGGTGGCCTGCAAGGGGACGGACGGAGAAAACGGCAGACCACGGGTGGAACAGGTGGCGGCCGGTGTGTGGAAACTGACTTCGGGAACTCCCGAAAAGCTGAATCTGCTGAGCGAACTGCACGTCCGGCCGAAGGTGGAGGCCATCAATGCCATGGGCGAGGCTGAATTGCCGTTGCCGGTGGACAGTATCTCTGTGAAACAGGTGGACGGAAAGACGTATATCCGCTTCCCGCTGGAGCAGGAAGAGAAAATCTTCGGACTGGGACTGAATTTCCAGACGGTGGAGCAGCGCGGCCGCATCCTGCGCCTGCACATGGACCACTACAACGGACGCGACAACGGCCGCACGCATGCGCCGGTGCCGTTTTTCGTGTCGTCGCGCGGCTATGGCGCCTTCATCAACAGTGCGCGCTACATTGACGTGTGGGCAGGCACGAGCGTGAGAAAGGACAGTCAGAATCCGCCTGAGGTGCGCGACCGCAATACTGACCCGCAGTGGTCGGCACAGCCTTATTCCGACAATCTGGAATTTCTGGTGCCCGCCGAAGGGGTGGAGATTGTGCTCTTTGCGGGCAACGAACTGCTCGACGTGGTGCGGCGCTTCAATCTGTATAACGGCGGCGGTGCGTTGCCGCCCAAGTGGGGACTGGGCTTCTGGCACCGTGTGCCGACGCTCTATTCCGACCGGCAGGTGCTCGACGAGGTGGGCGAATTTGCGAAGCGCGGTTTTCCGCTGAGCGTGGTCGGGCTGGAGCCGGGCTGGATGTCGCGGGCTTATCCCTGCACCTATCAGTGGGACTCCACGCGCTTCCCGCGGCCTGACGAGTTTGTGGGCGAACTCCGCCGGCAGGGCATCCGCACGAATGTGTGGATGAACGGCTATCTGTCGCCCGACTGCGAAATATTCGAACGGATGCAGCCTTATACGGCCACGCACACGGTGTGGTGCGGCACGGTACCCGACTATTCGATGCCCGAAGCGCGCGAACTCCTGGCGGGGCATTTCCAGAAGCATCTGCTTGACCGGGGGGTGAGTGGCTTCAAAATGGACGAGAACGACGGCTACGACTCCTGGCTGTGGCCCGATGTGGCCGAATTCCCGTCGGGGAACAGTGCGGAGCAGATGCGGCAGATTTACGGTCCGCTCATGCAGGACATGACGATGCAGCTCTTCCGCCAGCGCAACCAGCGCACCTACGGCCTGGTGAGGGCCAGCAACGCCGGTGCGGCTTCTTTCCCCTATGTGCTCTATAACGATTATTACAACCACCGCGACTTCATTACGGCACTCATCAACAGTTCCTTCATCGGGGTGTTGTGGACACCGGAGGTGCGGGCCTCGCAGACGGCCGAGGAATGGCTGCGACGGATGCAGACGGTGTGCTTCTCTCCGCTGGCCATGCTCGACGCCTGGGCCGACGGCACGAAGCCCTGGTCGTTCCCCGAAGTGGAGCGTCAGGTGAATGAGGTGATGCGTCTGCGCATGCAGCTGATTCCCTATCTTTACACGGCCTTTGCCGATTATGCCTTCTACGGGACGCCGCCCGTGCGCGCCATGAATCTGGAGAAGGGATATGCGGCTGCCGACCGCATGGAGCAGGGCCGGCTCGACGCCACGGCCAATCCGTATGCCCTGGCGGTGCGCCGCGAGGTGAAGGACCAGTTTATGGTGGGCGACCATCTGCTGGTGGCGCCCTTCTTTGCCGGCGACCAGGAACGCCAGGTGGTGTTGCCGCAGGGCAAGTGGTATGACTTCTATACGGGCGAACTGGCCGGTGAGGGAGAGGTGATTCGGGTGAAGGCCGAGCTCGACCGCATTCCGGTCTATGTGCGCGACGGTGGCATCGTGCCGCTGCTGAACGACGGCGAACGCGCCGACGACGGCCGGAAACACACGCTGGAAGTGCGCCATTACGGCACGAAGCCCGCTACTTATGACCTTTATGACGACGACGGCGAAACCTTCGACTATGAGAAGGGCGAGTATGTGCGCATCCGCCTGCACGTGGCGCCCGATGCGCAGGGCCGCCTGCAGGGCCGTGCCGAAATGCCGGAGGGCAAGACGGCGTGGTCGTACGGCGACTTCCGCTTCCGCTTCATGACGCAGCCTTGAGCCGTTGTCCGCTTGCGGTTGATGAAAAAAAGGCGGAGGGAAGTCCCGTCCAGGGACGGGGAAATCTTCCCTCCTGCCGTCTAATGAGAAAGGACGGGAATGGGCCGGAGGCGATGAATGCCCGCAACACTTTTTGGCCCGTCCTCCTTTGTGGTTTCCGTGTATTTTGCGCTTTTTCCGAAGCGGACAGCGTCCGCAGGAAAAAACTCCCGCTGGCGGCGCAAAATGCACAGGCAGAAACTGAAGTTTCCAGCCAGCGGGATGAAATGAATCTGTCCATAGAAAAAGAATACCATGAAAAAGATTTTTGTTGCATTGGCGCTCGTCGCCGGATTGCTGTCGTCGTGCGGGACGTCGGGTCCGCGCTCCTTTCAGACGGATTATTTCCGTGTAGACATTGACGACAGAGGGTATATTGTCGGCATGTGGAACCAGACAAGGAAAAGCCGGAATTTCAGTCCGGCGGACCAGCCTTCTCCGCTGCTTTCCCTTTATGATGAAGACATCAAGCGGTATTATTATCCGCAGAAGGCGCACTATCGTGCGGGCAAATATCAGCTGGAATATGAGAATGGCTCGGTGGCCGTTGTCAGTTTGGAGGAGAAGGACAAATATTTCCGGCTGAAGCTGGAAAGTCTGGAGCCCCGTCAGGGCATCGACGGCATTCAGTGGGGGAATTATTATACGAATATCACCAACCTGCTGGGCGAGATTATCGGGGTGGCCCGCGACACGTCGGCCGCAGTGGGCTATGCCATCGGTGTGCTGGCGCTCGACGACAACACCATCGGGGGAGAGTCGCGCTTTACTTCCGAAACGGGCCCCTCGGGCTACATTGTGCACACACCCGACCCGGTGAACCACCCGCTTCCGCTTACCCTGCATGAGGGCCAGCAGTTTACGATGGGCGGTGACGGCATAAACGATGTCGCCTTCTATAACCGGAAGGAGCCGTATTTCCGCATTCTGTATGGCAATGCCGCCTATGTGGATGCCAACGGGCGCATCAATATCCGTTATCATTCGCGCGACCGCCGGAAGGGGAAGATGATTTATTCGCCGGAGGGCAACCCCATCTTTCAGAACAACGAACCCAACCACATGATGCGGCAGGACGTGCCCGGGGTCGATTTTATCGGTTCGTCCATTGCCTTGTGGGGAAGTCCGGACAGTGTGGCCCTGATGGATGTGATTCAGAACATCGTGCTGGAAGAAGGACTGCCGCACCCGATGTTCAACGGCAAATGGGTCAAGGACCCCACCAGCTTCATGCCGGACATCTGTACCTACGGCGGACTGATGGACAGCGTGGCCTCGTATGCCCGGCAGATGGGGCTGAAGGTTATCCATACGTATGACCAGCCCTTCCTGCATGCCGACAGGGGCAACGGCGGCTTTATCGACGGACCGCAGCATGAAAATAAGCGTTATCATTTCACCGACAAGGACTTGTCCACTCGCGAGTATGCCGACCTGCTGGCCAGGGACGGACTGATATTGGGGCGCACCTGCATCTCCAATGCGATGGCTCCCGGAACGAAGGACTGCAGTCCGGTGCCGTCGGACAGCATCTGCATCCTGCACCGCCGCTTCCTGACGGCGGATTTGAGCGAGACGGATACGATGGTTTACATTGACAATCCCGATTATCTGGACGAAATCGCCTGCTGGGAAGGCCATACGAAGGAGCTGAACATGGTGAAAATCGGCAAGGAACTGATTCATTACCTCGGCGTCACGAAGGAGAAGCCCTACCGGCTCCTCAAGGTGAAACGGGGATATTGGGGCACCCGGCCCGCGGCACACGCCAAGGGGGCTGCCGTTGACAAGCTCCAGCCGTCGGTGGGGGGTGCCTATGCCGGCTTGATTCCCAATCTGGAACTGCAGGACGAGCTGGCCCGCCATTATGCGGACATTTGCAAGAACAGCGGACTGGGCATGTTCGATTACGACGGTCAGGAGTTTTTCTTCCATACGGGATTCGGCGCCTATTCGGTGAAGCGCTTTTTCCGCAACATGTTTGCACAGGCCAGGCGTCACGGTCTGCCCGACATCCGCTTCACGGGGGCCACGCTCTCCGAAGGGTCCTGGCACTACCAGAGCATCTGGAACGTGGGGGGAGGCCTGAACATTTATGATGTGAAGAAACGGGTGTGGGGAAGCACCACCAGCCAGGGGAAGGACCTGCGCGACGTGACATATGCCAACTTCTTCCCCTCGTCGTTCGGCGGCAACTTCCCGATTACGGCGCAGTCGACGGTCGAGGACTATGAACACATCGAAGCCACGGCAATCGGCTACGGCTGTACGTATGCGTTCAAAATTGGGCAGAAGGATGTGGAAAGTTGTCCGCAGAAGTATGCGATTTTCCGGGTCATCAGAACCTGGGAGGAAGCTCGCCGCGCAGATGCTTTTCCGCCTTATGTGAAGAAACTTTTGCGCGACCCCTCGTTGAGCTGGCGCCTGGAGAAGAATGAAGGCGGAGAGGAAGGCTGGACGCTGTATCAGATGGAGAACGGCAAGAAAGGCCGTTCGTTCCAGTTGAGAGCAAAATAAGAGCCGGCGGCCCCGAAAAACGGTCAGTACTTTAGGAAAAACAGTCAGTACTTTTGAAAAAACAGTCCTTACTTTCGTTTTTTCTAAAGTACTGACTGTTTTTTTGAGGGGGCCACATCAGGTGGTTATTTCCTTTCTATTAAAAAGTAGAATCATTGGTTATGATGAAAAGAAAAAATGTGTTTTATTTCTCTTTTTTTATTGAAATTTTCAAAAGAAAATGGCTGTTTTTTTCTTAATGTATGTCGAAAAATATTTATAAATTTGTAACGGATTATTTGCTTCAATTTCTGGTGATCGTGGTCAGACTAGTTCTTTCATCATGACATCAAGCGTGGTGGCCTACGCCGTGCTGAGTATGGCTGAGTCACAATATGGCAAAGCAATATATGGCAAAGCAATGTGAATGCGAGTATTGGGTGGGAAAGTTCGATTATGATGAAGGTGTTTACTCAATACACAGGTCGGGAAATATGTTGAGGTATTCTGTCCAACGGCCAGTACCATCAAGAAAGTTGATGGCAAGCAAAGGACTGTTGAAGCATCTCGCCTTCCCCATATTTTCTTTGCGTGCGAAACTGAAGAAGAGATAAATTCATTTGCTTATGATAACGTAAATATCCCGTATCTCCGTTTTTTATTGTTTTCGCTTCCAAAAAGGAACGCTAATTGTCGAAACGCCTCTCGTTGTTTTGGATGAGCAGATAGAGGTACTCAAGATTATTTGCGCTTCATAAGTTGAGGATGTTATCATCATGTCACCTGAGATTCAGAAATTACAGTTTGGGTAGACGGTATGGGTTATTGATAGTGTGTTTAGAGGAGGCTTCGGAAAAGTAGTCTGTTATCATGGATAGTAATGTGTGGCTGATGGGCGGACTACTTGTTATTGTCTTAGTCTACATTCCGATTGCGTTGAAGGGAATTTTGGGAGCTGGTGTATAATAAAGAGGATAATTATGGCAAATAAAGCCAATACGAGGGTTGTACATTTCTTTCCTATTATAAAGGAATAAACATACCACGCACTCTTAATTTTTATAAATAATAAATAAGTAAGTTGTGAAAAAATAGCGTATACGTTCATTGTTGTTCTATGTAGTATCTCCATGGTAGCGGAGGCAAACAATGGACATGTAATTGTAGCATTTGACAGATTCACTGGTTTCAATTCCAAATATGCAGAGAAAAGCACGCTGTATTCTATAGACAGCTTGATTAAGCGTGACTTGGATTTTGATAAATTATACTTGTCGGTTGTCGGTTATGCCATGAACAGTTCAAATCCCGATATTGACAAATTCGTGATACCTTATACCGACAGTGCCGGTAATCCAATACTTTGGTACAACTATGAATCTCTGGTTAAATTGTTTCCCCAATGGCCAGAAGGTCAGCCTACCGGGCTGCAATACTATGAGAATCCCGGTTCAATGCAGTCACTTTCGAAGCCTTATTGTGTGATGGAGACAGCCGTATGGAAAAACAATCAGCAGGCAGAAGCTACCTACGTATTATTTGTTACCGATGATAAGGTGCAGGGGGTCGATGATAACTACGCAGCAGAGTGGAAACAGATGTATTCTTATAATCCAAGTGGATACAAACGGATAGAGCGCCAGGTATTCCAGCGGCTACAGCGTTTTAATGAGATGTATCGCTTTGAAATTCAAAGTCGTGTAACGCTTCAGAATAAGTATGATAAAAAGTATGAAGTCATCGTGTACAAGTTGCTGCCTGCCTCTAATCCATCTATTTATTCAGTTTCAGATATGCCTTCCCCTTTGCCTATAAAGCGTGTGCGTGGAGGTTATATGATAGATTGCAAGGTGCAGAGTAAGGATGCCCACTACAAAGTTTGCGATTGGACCGTAATAGGTGCTGATGGCAATGCCTTTGAGCGAAATCGTGATGGAAATCTGTTTGTTCGGAGTAGTAAGCTCAAAGATGGCGATACCATTGAGATAAGGATGCAGTTACAGCAGACTGACAGTCTCTATGGTGGAGTGCTATTGAATGAGAGTAACTGTACTGGAATGGCCTTGTGCCAGCCGGTTAAAATAAATAATGAAAGCAAAATATGGGGAGTGATTCCACTTTCAGACTTTTTCTGGTGGTGGATGCCCAATGATGTAGAAGCAGCGGTTGAAATTTGGGAGTATATCATCTTCATCCTATTTATAAGTCTTCTTGCTTATATCTACCGAACGTTGTCAAAGCATCTGGGCCTTTACAGACCGTCCAACAGAAAAATATCAATGAGTATTAGAACTTCAAAGTAGTGGGATACAATAATATACGTAAATGAAAGGAAAGACATATAAAACAAGCATGGCTATCAACCTTTCTGACAGTAACCGGAAGGAACGTAGCATCGGATATAATTGGGAGATTGTCATTGAACCTCGCAGGAAGAACTTCTTTCAAAGAATATTCAGTCCTCGTACCGATGAAATAGTGAAGCCTGTTAAACTTGACATAGTGAACTTGGTGGTGCCCGCACCTCTGAAATACAAAGGTTCGCTTCTCACTGTGTGCAAGGGTTCCTGTCTTGTTGACCAGGACCGGCTGCCATATGAGATGACACTTGATAGTCTGTCTACCACGTTCTCTGTTTTTCTCAATGCACAGAGCATTCTTGACTATACGGAACCTTTTGACCTTACACCGACTGTGGCCGAAATTAGTTTCGACCTAGTCTGTTGTGACCTTCAGAACATTATCATAGACAGTACGCATGTCGTCCTTGAAATAGAACTGACGAAGATAGAATGTGAACCCAAAATAGAACTGATGCTGGACGAAGAAGTTCAGTATGACTCTCAGTGCGACGAATACTACATCGGTGATCTTATCATAGAGTCAACTGCTGAACTCGAATATGCAGCCCCAGTGACAATAAAGGGAATGGTTTCCGCTACACTCGACAAAGTCTCTGCCAATCAGTTTCTGGTTATAAAGAAAGAAGACACCATCGTGAATGACATAACCACAGGGGCATTGAGTCGCAACGAAGTTATTATCTATAGTCTTTTCGTGAAAATGGGAGAAATGAAGAATCCCATGAGCGATCGCTCACAGTTCAATATTCGGTTCTCCGGCATTTATCACATCGGTTCTTCCATCGACAACAAACACCTCAACGTATGTGAGGAGTCCGTAGATATACTTCAGGATCCGCAGGGAACAGAACTCGTAGTTACAATGGATCTCTCTGATGGTCTTCGGGTGAAAAACAACGATGAGATAGTGAGGCCGGAATATAGTTTCTTCGCCTTAAGCAACACACTCAACCAGATAAACATCTATCTTGGCAATCTGGCTAAGGATACTAGCCATAGGCAGGCTGGTCTGAGAATTCTCAACCTTGGACTGGCTACTGAAATTACTTCCGGTGTGACGGTCTATGATGCTTCTGGTCGAGCAGTTGATGTCAGTACCAGTTCTATTTTTAAGGTTGACTGCCAACATCAGGACATCAATAATGCTGAAGGTGTATTCATTGCTAATGGCAATGAACCTCCCATAGAACTTCAGTTGCTGTTCTCACCGTTGGAAATTGCCAAGGTTGGCGGTACTCGTGATTTTCATTTTACAATGGAGGCTAAAATTACCTTCGAATATTATGAGAATCGCTTCGGGATTCATGATTTTACGCAAATAGAACGCAAGACGTTTACGATGACCATTGTGCAGCCACTGTTTCTTCAACCCAATCCGCAATGGCTTTGTGTGGATTATGGTTCGTCGGCTATTGTGTGTCTATACAAAAATGAAATCATAGATCTGTACGCGCGTAAAAAAGAGATAATGGTCAAGGCCATCAAGGAAGAGCGTATGCGTCAGGACAATTTTGAGAGCGGTTCTAAGTTTCTATCCAGTGACATTGTGCTGCACACCATTTCCGCCAATTCACAGGTATCATCGATGGCTACTGAGCATAGAGACATCACTCTTGAGAATTATGGAAATCTGGCCGTATTCCTCTCACCGACTTCTGCCCTGTATACTGCAGAATCCTTACGTCTGTTGCCCTGTCTGAAGTTGCTTGTTGGCAATACCTGGCTCCCCCAAAACAAATATCTGGAGAACTACAGCTATAAGCGTCTAAAAAATGGCGTCCTTACCAGTGTTGTCGCTAAGGAAGACAGATCCAATGAGTCCTCTTTACTGAGAGTGGATCAGGTATTCCTGCAGTCATATGAGGCGCTATTCCGCTACTATATCTCAGGAGTGGTTCAGAACCGTGATAACATTAACCGTTTGGTGCTTACTTATCCTAATACTTATACCCCGCGCCATATCGGTACATTGCGGAATTTGGTAAAGGCAGCTTTCCCGTCTGTGCGTATGTTGGAGTTCGTCAGCGAGTCGGATGCCGTTGCGGCCTACTACCTTAAGCATTGGAATGATTATGCCGTTGCAGATGCCGACTTCGATGGAAACGAGAAAATACTTGTCTACGACATGGGCGCAGGCACACTCGACATTTCATATATTGATAAGCATAAAGACCGGAGTGGACATCTGACAATGGAAATTAAAGGTAAACTTGGAACGACGCTTGCAGGAAATTACCTTGACTTTGTGCTGGCTCAGATTGTTGCAGAACTCTGCGACTTGGACAAGAACGTTTCCACAACCCGTCCTGCCATCGATGAAGATGAGTCGTATGAGCGCACCAAACTGAAACTTTTCGTCAAAAACGAGGTGAAAGTGAAGTTGAAAGAGGCGAACCGGGACGTGAAACTGAGATACAATGGGGTCGAATTCCCTATAGGGGAGGTGCTTGAGCACAAATTGTTCAACAATTATCTGGATGTCTGCACGAAATCCATCCTGACCCAACTGGTCCACTACATGGAAAGCGATGGTAAATTGTTCATTGACACCGTGCTCCTTTCAGGTCGTAGCTGTCTGCTGGAACCTCTGCAGAAGCGGCTGCGGGAAAACGTTAATGCGATAGCCCATCATCAGCCCAGGTTTGTCATTCTGGACAAACCCAGCCGCAAACTTGATGGTAACTCGGAACGTCAGAAAACCGCAGTGGCTGAGGGCGCAATGGAGATAGCCAACAACTACAGACGTGCCAACTCTGAAATTCATGTGATGTCATGCCGTCACTATGCTTCATTTGGGCTTGCCTATGAGATTCCCGGTGGTAAAAAGGTGTATCGCCAGATACTCAACCACTCGGATTTACCCAGTTCAGCATCGTTGGATGACTATATGTCGGACAGCATCCGCATCGACCACCTTAACAATGTGAACCAACTGGTGCTTATCCAGACTTATCTCTCGGAAAGTGACACGGAGGAGGCGTTGAACCGTGGTGATTATCAGTTTATTTCGGAAATGGAGGTCATCGATACGCAGGCACTTGGCTCTCCAAGTACAGTAGAACCTAAGTTGCGCATTGACCGCATGAATGATATTATTGTCTATTTTGGCACCCAGCGTACTCCCGGTCATCAACCATTGGGCGAAGACCTTCAGAGTGAGGAAACCAGGCGTAGCATTTGGCCGTTTACAGTGGAAAACAATTGAAAATAAAGAATAAAGATGGCAAAGAGAAAGTATACTCAGACTGTAAAGAAAAAAGAAGGAAGGGGAGATTCGGCGCCTACGAAAGTAGTGGGCCCTCAGACTTCTTCAGAGAAAAAAGTAGGAACAACAGCCGGAAAGACAACGTCAGAAACCCCTGATTACGGTCAAGATAACAGGCAGCCTCAGTCAAGCAAACACAAGAAAGGATGGGTGAAAATCATTGCAGTTGTACTCAGGTTCTTAATGAAAAAACCTGTTGCTGCGAGTACAACATCAGAAACAACATCAGATAAGTCTTCTGCAGACCAGGAGGCATTGTGGATAAATGGCATCAAAGTAGTAGCAACAGAGGATATGGATGAGAAAAGATTTGCAGCATTATCGCCAGAAGCAAAGATGGTGGCCATAAAGGACCGCTTGAGAAAGTTGATGTCTGCACAAGGACCAGAAACACCCAACGTTGCGGCGACCGAGGCGAATGTTCCGGTAGTGACCGGGAATCCTGCTGGAGTTGAAGCTCAGCGTAATGAAGAAGTTGACGAAAACTCAATGGAACAAGGGGTGAATCCAGCCGACACTACGAAGGGAGATGTCGCCACAGAAACAACGGAGATGCAGAGTTCTGACAATAATAGCACAGAGTTGAACACCGTTGAATCGGGACAGCAAAAGAACGGTCAAGGCGAAGATGATGCTACTAATGTAGATGAGGATCAAGGTCATGACTCAGATAAGCAAGAAGGTACTGATGGGTCGGGTGAAACGACCAAGACGTTTGAAAAAGTGTTATTAGAACTGACGAAAGAGAATAATACTCTTAAGGAAGAGAAAGAAAAGCTGGAAAGTACGAATACAGGGCTTAATACAGAACTCAAGGAACTGAGAAAAGAGTGTACTGATCTTAAGACAGCGAACACAACACTGACGAATACCCTTAAGGAAGAGAAAGAAAAGCTGGAAGGAGCGAAAACAAAGCTCAACGAACTGACGAGAGAGTATGCTAATCTTGAGAATGCGAAAGAGAATCTGACAGAAGAGTATAATAAATTTAAAACAGCGCACGACCAGTACAAGGTGTATTGTGAAGAACTGGAGGCAAGCGAGGTAGGACAATTAGATGCGAAGATAAAGGAACTGCAAGAGGCAAAAACCGCAGTAGAGCAGAAACTAGAGGAGATACAAACGGCCAAGGAAACTGTAGACCAACAACTCCAGGAGGCAGGTAAGACCATTGAGAATCAAAAGGGAGCGCTCCAGAATAAAAACAACGAAATAACCAGTCTGCAAGAGGCAAAAACCGCAGTAGAGCAGAAACTAGAGGAGATACAAACGGCCAAGGAAACTGTAGACCAACAACTCCAGGAGGCAGGTAAGACCATTGAGAATCAAAAGGGAGCGCTCCAGGAAAAAAAGAAAGCCATCAAGACTTTGACGTCAACGATAGAGAAGCAAGAAGAGCAAATCGGTGACCTCACGACGACAAACAATGGCTTAAACACTGAAATAGAAAAGCAGAGGAATGAACTTGCTGTTCGTCAAGCCACTATAGACCGGCAGACGGAAGAGATAGGGAAACTCGAGAAGGATAAAGATTCCTTACAAGAGGAAAATACAGTGTTAAACCGCACGGTCGAAGGGCTCAAGCAAGAAAAGGAAAAACTGACTCAGGCCAAAAAGGAGGCAGAGCAGGAACTTGGCAAAAAAACTGAGTTGATATGTGCCGAGCGCGATGACTTCGCAAAAATGATGATGTCACTGACGAATAAACTGAGTGCAGCGGCTGCTGAGGACTTTCTGGGATGTTGTGATGATAAGTTTGAAGATAATCGCACCAGCCTTCAGGAGAAAGTGCTCAAGTCCATTAGGAGGCTCGAACGGGAGATGGCTGAAATCAAACCTGAAAATTATGCGTCGCGAGATGAGTTGGCTGAGGCATATCATACACTGATAAAGTCGCAGTTTGACGAACCATCCGGACTGACACGCATCGCTCAGTGGTACGCTTATTCGCAAGTGGCATTTATGGTGGATAAGGACCGCGCTGATGGACTCTTTATCTATCAGGAGAAAGTTCGGGACATGTATAGGCTGGCCGTGAGTCTGATGGGTCATGTTGGCCTGGAATACTGCTTGCCAGCCCTCTACACGGAACACCTGTCTGGAAACAGTCCTTATGATGACGTGACCGGACAGCGGCAGCTCAACATAGAGTATATGTGCCCAACCGCAAGAAGAAGAAAGGAAAATATCGATTGTGTTGACAGTTCTCAAGTAATCATCGACATTGTTGAAGTGGGTTACACCGACGCCAAAGGCGTCTGCAAAAAATCACAGGTAATAATATAAAATCAAGAATGGCATGAATAAAACAGTAAATGCGCTCTTGTCTTCTTTTGTCGTATTCTCATTGGTAGCATGCGGTGGGGGCAAGGAAAGCGAAATGGGTGGACCATTACCGCCTTCCTCGAAGACTTATGAAATTGTCGAAGCGAAAGCACCTGAAGGTGGCTATTGCATCTATCTTGATGCTTCTGGTAGTGTTCCCGGATATTTTAAAGACGGCCTGGCTGACTATATTAAAATCGTATCAGGGCTGGAGGGAGGCAACGACAGGTCCAAGGTCTATTTCTGGGGCGAGGATAATCGCGAGATTACAAATCTTAACAGTACGATTACGGATAGTTCCTATAATGGAAAGGCCAGCCTCTTCCAAGACATCTTCAAGGTGATGGCCAATAAGGCAAAAGCCGACAAATCCTTAACCTTCCTTGTCACTGACGGAATAGTGAGCAATGCCCATCCCGTCACCCAAAAGCGTACGGGTTACACCATCGCGGACCTGCCACTGCTACCCGCTAAAATAAAGAAAGCTCTCGGTGACAGTATGGCGGTAGCGATATTCCGTTGTGAGATCCCCTTTAATGGCATATATTATAACATCGACAATAAGAAGATAAATATAAAGGGTAACCGTCCCATCTTTGTCTTCGCTATCGGATATCCCGATGCCGTAGCTGACCTGAGAAATTCAGTAATGTCGAAAAAGAAAGAGATGGAGAACTTTACCAGCATGAAGAAGCTGGAACAACTCTATATGGGCATCTATAAAGAGGTAAAAAACAAACATCCATTTAGAGATACAGAAGGAAACCGATTTTCGACAGATACGGCAAATGTGGTATCACTGGAAGCTGGAGTGACTGATTTCGAAATCGCTGTGGATATACCTCAGTGGATAGCTGATATGGGGGCTGACCCAAAGAAGAACGGTGTTATCACAATTGTAAGTACTAATGACGGCAGCTCCATAGATGTCGACAAATATTATGATGACGGAGTAATGAAATTCCAGACGAAGGAAGATACAGTGTTTAACCTGGGTAACTATAGTGTAAACTACTGTATTAATTACCAGGCCTCGGCAGTTTGGGACAAATATAACTGTAGCGATGACCGGGCTATTGCGTCCGAATCTGATACGCTTTATGACAAGACCTTTGGACTTAAGGAAATCCTGCGAGGTTTTGAACTCGCTACACAGCAACCGGATACCCTCTTCAAGACATCCTTCGATTTCCAAGTGAACCAATAATATTAATGAATAACTAAAAAATAAGAAAAAAATGAATTTTCCAATGTTTTTCTGTACGTGGGAGGAAACTAACGACTTCGGTTTCCATCAAGCAATAATGGACGACACGGCTTGGATGGCATTTGTCATTGCACTGGTCGTAGGCGGTCTGTCTGCCTTTATTTACTATATGATTGTAGGCAAAAGCGCACGTCTTGCTAACAGACTTACTTGGGCTTTAGCTCTGATTGTCAGTTTGGTTATTAACTTTGTGCTTACTTCGACCGTCTTGATTGGCGAGCCGATAAGCAAGAAAAATGGTGTCAATAAGAATTCTTTGGTTTACGAATACTCTTTCTTTCACTCTATTGATGCTCACGCAGCAGATTTGGTCACGAGTAAAAAATATAGAAACAACAAGGAAGCAAAGCAGAAAATTAACAACTACAGACGGGAACTGAGTATCAGTATAGATAAAGGAAGGGATATTGTACCCACCTACGAATTGTCGTGCCTGTTCTGGACCTTGTTGAGCTTTGTGTTCGTCTCTTATTGTGTAAAGAACAGCACTGAGCAGGCTTCGAATGTGCCTACCTATTGGCCGCAGAAACGTAACGGATAATCTAATTTTTTATGATAACTCAATATGAAACTTTTCATTTTTAGTATAGGTGGCAGCGGCTCGCGTGTAGTACGCTCGCTGAGTATGTTATTGGCATCTGGCGTGTCTCACTTCAAAGCAGGCGATCAGGTTTTCCCTATTATGATTGACTATGACGTTGAAAATGGTGACACGGATCGTGCCTTCAAATGTATTGATACTTACAACCATCTGCACAATAGTGCCTACCCTAAAGAATTAGAAAAAACGGCAGAAACAGAGCGTCGCTTTTTTCATACATCCATGATGAAGATGGCCGATATAGGCGAGGGTTTCAGCAGTGCCTACACCATGCAGTTCCGGCATAATCCTAAAGAAAAGACGTTCGGCAAAGCTATAGGTTACGACCAACTGATAGGAAATAAGTCAAAAACCAGAGACCTGCTCAATACGCTCTATGATGTCAGCAATGAAAGCGACACAGAGATTAATATTGATATGACAGTCGGTTTTAAGGGCAATCCGAATATTGGCAGTGTTGTCTTTAACAACCTGAAAGATACCAACGAGCTTCAAGACTTCTTTCGCTGCTGCGAGCCTGAGGATAAAGTGGTACTCATAGGATCGCTCTTCGGAGGAACGGGAGCCTCCGGCATACCGGAAATCACCAAGGCAATCAGATCCAATCCAAAAACCGCGAATGTACATCTTGGCGTGGTAATGCTTTTGCCTTACTTCTGTTTTGAACGTAATGATGAGACAGGCCCAGTAAAGAGTGGTCTGTTTAATACCAAGACCCGTGCCGCTCTTAGTTTCTACGAGTCGTCGAAGGTAAATAATGACATTGATTCCATCTACTACGTCGGCGACAATGAACGCACCAAAATGACCTATCATCTCGGAAAAGAGGAACAAAAGAACAACAGCCATATCGTTGATCTCATCGGTGCACTGTCGGTGTTACATTTCTCGAATTCGGTCAAAAAAGTGGGTAACCCAAAGAGGTATAAATACCGGATGCACGACAATGAGGCCGACCACGTCCCTGGATTCACTCTGCTCAACTTCTACAAGGACGACTATGATAAGGTTATGCGCTCGCTTGTGAATTTTGCCTTTGCGGTGAAATTCTTTAAAAGCGAAATAGCTATGAAAAAAGATACTGTGACCAAGCGCCCGTATAGCCAGGCTTTTGAGTTGCCTTCCTATTTTGATGCGAACGGACGCGTAAGCGAGCCGAGTGCGGACAGTGGAAATAAATTGGGGAACGGTAGGTACGAAGCGGGTCTGCATGCTACACTCTATAACTTTCAGAAGTTTGCCGACTTCTTCATAGCGTGGGTCAATGAACTAAAAGAGATTGGTAACCATAAGTTGATGATGTTTGATTTTGACCGCCCGATAGAGTCTTTGGTTCAGGATTGCAAACTTTCAAAAATGACAAAAGGCCGCTTCGGTGGAAGCGTAGAGGAAATACTTGTCGATACCCTCGACTTCAGCGAAGCTATACAGAAACGCTATGCCGAACAATACCAGGACGCCGCCCCCGTAAAAGGTGAGCTGCATTTTCAAAAATCTACGGCAGGATATGCTTTACTCGACTGTTTGCTTATAGGAGTAGAGACTATACTTAAGAAATCGGAAGTTGCATTAATTCTAAAATTTCAGTAAATTATGTCTGATATTGATATCATCTTTTCAATAGATCATACTAGTCAAGCCGTAGGTGGGAAAGACGAAGCCTTTGTTTCGGATGACATGCACTACACGGACATTGAAGACGCAATAGAGATAAGTACACGCGCCTTCAATAAGATGACCACGTCCATACCTACCCCATTTGCGCGTCTGTACCTTTATGAAAGTGCCTTCAAAACTTTAATAGATAAAGAGAAAAAAGAAGACGTGGACGGTATGAATCCGTTTAAGGGCAAAGCTTTCATCGGGAAAACAATCAACCATTATGTTATTGCCGATGCCCTGGACATGCTCGAGTTTCTCTTTGAGTATGGCAACGACCCCAGTCTGAAAATAGAAAAGTGGACCGTAGATGATTTAGAGCTTTTACGCACAGAATTGGAACCCAAATTTCAATCAAACGAGGTAACAGTAGAAGAAAAGCACAACCTGCTCTATGAGAGCATTAAGAGCAATACCATAGACGGTAGATTAGGCGGTGAATTCTATATCTTCAAATGGTGTTATCAGAAAGATGGGTACGATCTGGAAGAAGTGATAGGAGCGACCTCTCCGCTTACGCTTGTCTACACAGCCCCTAATTGGCGTACGAATAAACCCCAGCAATTCTATGGAGGAAATGGCAAAGAACTGTTTGTAAAGGAACTCTCAACCAATCTGGCGCCAGTGGCACTCATAGAGCGCTCGAAAGTATTCCGCCAGTATATCTATGCATTGTTTACCAATTTTAATACGTCTACGCCTTTCTTTGAGTATATCGATTTGACCCGTAATAATTATGAAACAATTGTCGGTTTAAAGCTTGGGGGATTTGCCAATTTTGATACAGACCCAACTTATTCAAGTCTGAGAGATGTAGACGGGAATGCGATACATGTGACCGGTGTGCCATTGAAGTTGCGTGATAAGGGGGTACTTGATGAGGAGTGCGAATTTGTTATTGTTCCTACAGTCAAAGTCCTTGACGAATACGACGCAAATGCTGTGCCAATCAAAATTTCGGAGAGACTGCCACTAGTGCTGTCGCCTAAAGGTATTGAGGGTAATGAGCATCCACACTATTGGTATGAATCCCAGTTTCAGCGAAACAATGCGGAGTTGAAGATTCCAAGCAATACGTCCTACTTTGAACGTACGCTGCCCAATGTTGCAGGCAGTGTGAAGTATCCCAATCTCAGAGCAGAAGACTTCTTTGAAGATAAGATAGTGAAATTGAGTTATAATCTCGATAACTATCACTTCATTACAGGTATGAACGGAAACTGTCAGTATCTGCTGCCCATAAAGTCTACCTACTTCAAATTCTTCAAGGCGGAAGACCTGAAGAAACAGCTTTCCATTGTTGCACAGGCCAATGGCACAGTCAAAGCCACACTGACGATTCCTGTCCGAGGAAAAAAGACTGCCAACGGATTTGCCGGTGCGAATGTGGCTTTTGAAAAGGTATATGCCAACAATGAGCAGACCCAAATAAAGCAGATTTGCTCAGTTAATCAATTCAATCTGGCTATCTTCCCGTTTTACCGCTTGGAGGGGGCAGACTCACAGTACAACTGCTATGAAGTGATGCTGGGACATCATGGCGACGTCAAGCTCAACTTCTTCAATGATGACATCAATAACTTACCCCCTGCGAAAAGAGAACTATGCGGACGTTCCAGCGTAAAGGTTGATTCGGTAAGAACGCGTACCACTGATTCCGACCCGACATTCGGCATTACCACGACCTATTATCACATCGGTGATAGCAACGTCCTCGACGGTACCTTCCAGTTTATTGAGGTAAATTTTCCTGACGGCGTAAACGCTGTGATAGCTCCCGATTGGAGCACTGCCAGAACAACGTTAGGCAACTCTCAGTATGTTGTCAGTGTTGACTTCGGTACAACCAATACCCACATCGCCTATGCACTGATTAAGGACAATAAGGTACTTACCGGGACGATACAAGATATGGAGTACGAAAGAGGCAGTCAGGTCGTAACACTCAATGAGTATGGCTCTGACGGCATATTCGGACAGTTCAAATCGTATCTTCGGAGAGAATTTGTACCCATTGAAATTCACGACAATGCCAAGGTGAAATTCCCAATCGGTACACTTATTTACGAGAAATGTGATCTGACGTTGGTGAAGGATCTGTTCGGTGAAATGAACATTGCTTTCGACCTGGATGCGGATGAATCAAAAGGTCTCTGTTACGGTGAGCTGAAGTCGAATATCAAGTGGGATAACGAGCCGAATGCCAAGAACCGTATTGAGGCCTTCTTCACAGAAATCATGTGGATGGTGAAGAATAAGATGGTAGAAATCGGGAGCAATATGGATTTCAAGTTTATATTCACCTTCCCGCAATCGATGAACGGTGATATTCAGCAGGATCTGGCTATTTATTGGAATGATGCCAGAAAAACTGTACGAGCTGGCGGTTCCAATAACAACTGGAATAGAGGTGTAAGGTCGCAGAAGACCAATCGTAGCCTTATGCCCTACGAAGGTTTGGCACCATGGTATAGATCTATACCTGTTTTTGGCACTCAGAAGAGTTTCCTTAATATCGATATCGGTGGTGGCACATTTGATGTAATCGTTGTTAAGCCTACCACAACATTAATATGCCCGGGGTTGTCGTTCTCTGCTCAATTTGCGGCCAACGTACTTTGGGGAGTGGGTGAGTGTAAAGAGGCTATTTCTGAAAATGGTTTTTATAATTACTATCGTACTACAGACTATTGTAAAGAATTTACAAATCAAGATAAAGCATTCAATAATTATTACAACCCTAAAGCTACTGAAGATAAAGAAAAGGAGGATAACGTTGTACTGCCAACACCTGAAGAGATTATTCCTTACTTGTTCAAGCATGATAGAAAAGAATCTGAGTTTTCTAGTGTCATACGCGGGAACGGAAAACTACGTTCACTCGTATTGTTGCATTTCAGTTCAATCATTTACTATATAGGTCGTGTGTTACTGCTTACCGAAACAGACTGTCCGACAAATGTTCAGTTTACCGGTATGGGAAGTCTCTACATTAACCTCATTACCGACAATGACGATACGTTAACTGAGCTCGTCAAGAGTATACTGAGATATGCGACAAGTAGTAGCATAGATATACCAGAAGACTTCCAAGTATATTTCAAACAGACTAAAGAACATCCAAAGAAGATTACGGCACAGGGAGCACTGATCATGTGGAACACCACAATGCCAGGTTGTACAACTCCGATGATTGACTCGCGTGAGGTGACCATCTACGGATTTGAAGGCGATGAGGACGAACTTGTCGGACTCATGGATAATCAGGTAGGCGGGCAGAAGGATGTTGTGATGGAGCGTATCAAGCACTTCTTGGGCTTATTTGATGACACAAACTTTAAAAAGACTATTACTGAAATCGGAATTACTGACGTAGCACATTTAAAGTATGACAATATAAAAGGCGTACTCGATGAGAGTTTCAAACAAATGAGTCAGAATAATAATGCCACGGCCAAGGATATCGTGTCCAAAGAGGCAATCTTCTTCTGGCCGCTCAAGGAGGGAATACATAAACTTGCAATCGAGTATGCTGCTAAACAAAAGAAATATGAAAAGAACGTGTAGGATATTTGCAACATTTCTCTTTTTTGTGCTGATTGCCATCCTCCCTGCTGTCGCGGCAGGTGAGGAAGGCAACGCCAGCCTGCCGTCATTGGAAGGAAGGATTAAAAGCAAGATAGAATCAGAAACAAAGAAGAAACCCGACCTGGAGCATTGCAAAGTAGTTGTTACGATGGTTTATCAGCGAGATGCTGATTCAGATGAGTGGGTTGGCCATGTGGAAGAAGTCTTCGTATCAACAGCAGACTCTTCTGATGAAGACTTGGAGCATAACGAAACTGTCGCGATCAATAGCGATGCAGACGACTCATTTGCTGGAAGTGACGAAGATGACTCTACTGCCGAAAGTGATACAGGCGATTCTCGGGCCAGTAACAACATCATCAGTTGGGTACTTGGCGTAGCATTGATCGCGGTCCTTCTGAAATTCATCTTTCCATGGCTAAAGAAACGCTTACCGCATGGGTCAACTCCTGTCAATAATATTGCTGGCAGGCGGAAAACTTCTACGGAAAGTTGTAGAGGCGAAAGTGGAAGTCTTGACTCCCGATACGGCATGGGTAGCAGGAGTGATTTTGACAGTACACAGAAAGCAAAAAATGCGACGGAAAATATTACTGAGAAGATGGAGTCGACGGTACAGAACGAAAAAGTGGAATCTGAGGGAGCCGTTGACGATAAGGGAAAAGTACACGGGACAGAAAAGGTAGAAACTGGGGAGGCGAAAAAGCATATGGAGCCTGTAGCATCGTTGAAGCCGATAGTAAAATATGGGCAGATAGCTGTGTTAAGTCAGGACGAACTCGTTACGGAAAACGACTACATGTCGGATAGTGCTGCTGGTATGCCTTTCGAATTCACGTTCTCACCCGGAATGGAAGAGGGTACTTATGATATAGCAGGTAACTCCAAACCGTCATTTCTCAATGATATCAATATGATACGACCCTATGTGCAGGATTTTGAAGCATTGGCCCATCCCCAGAAGATTATCACAGTAAGCAAGGGTAAACTACGCAAGAGTGGTATGCAATGGGTGGTTATCGAAAAAGCAAGGATAGAGTTAAAGTAATCAAATCTCAATAATTATGAATACCAACGATTCGCAATTTCTCAAAGCATATAACGACCTCGTCTCCGCATTTTTCAATTTTATGAATGTGGTAAGTCCGCAAGACCGTCAACAGAACAATCTGTCGTATGTTGCTTCACAATTGAATCAACTGCTCAATGCTCTTACCTCAACACAGCAGACTGTAGCACCAATCGGGCAGCAGCCACCTTCGCCCATCCTCACGGAAGTTCCAGTACAAAATCCGGTTGAAGAGGAGCAAACTCCTCCTGTTCAAGTGCCAACCTTTTCGGAGAATCCGCAGAAACCGACATTCAACGCAGCCAATGCGAAGACAATGTATTGCGCCTATCCGGAACTCGTCAATGGACGTTACAAGTTTAAGAGTGGCATGATAAGTGAAGAACCCGGCGAGGACTCTGTTTACCAACTCCTGGTCGACGAGAATATTCAGACCGGTTTTGTAGAAATTCGAGAACTTACGGGTGAACTATTGAAGATTGTAGCCAGTAATCCCTCACTCTATACTCCGCTGGGTGTCTGCCCAGAAGCAGGCTGTATCACTGTTGATAGGCAATCGGTAACCTCAGCATCGAAATTACCTCTTGTTAAGGCTGTTCGTGGCTGGGAAATCGCAGAGGGGGAGAAATTCAAACTTACGGTTAGCTGATGAAAACAAGAGTGATATTTGCAATTGTCTATGTAACTCTGTTAGTGTCATCTTGCGGTGGAAACGATAATGAAGACGGATTTGAGAATGAGATATTTGTAGATCAGGTGGCTTTTGCCACGGGCGGTAATGTTATCGTCACAGAAACCGGAATGAACGTCCTGCTGCTTGGAGTGAAAGAGGGAGATGATGTGGGCACGGCTTTTCTGCAAAAATATGTAGGTGAGACAATACATGTAATTGCAGACAGTAAATTCGATCAGGACCCTGTAGGAACAGACACCATTTGTGGATATGCTGTCTTTGATAATGGATTGTGCATCAACCACATGTTGCTAAGGCAGGAACCGCAATTGTTCTCTCCAATAAATCTGGAGGACAGTCTTGAAAGTTTCAAGCCGCAGAGGGACGAGACCAGGGAAATTACTGACATGGGGCTTTACTTGAAGCAACGTGCCTTCCTGATAGAGGTGCCTGTTGGCGGAGGGCTTTCGAACTATGGCACCGCCTTCTTTATTAATGATGAGGGGGTGGCTATTACCAGTTATCACGTGTTCGACGGCTCTTCAGATGCCAACTGCTACATCTATAACACAGTCTCAGTGGATGATAGCGGAATTAATTCTGATAAGCAATACACTGCCTATGTCAATGACATCATCCAGACTGATGCATACCTCGACATAACGGTATTCAAGGTAAATTTGCCGAAGGGAGCGAAGACGGACTATCTTGACCTGTCGAGAAAACATATAGCATCGGGCGATAGAATTTACACGATAGGTAATCCTGTCGGTCAAGCTGAAATCCTGACTGCTACGCTTACTGATGGAATTGTGTCTGCATATCGCGAGCAACACAGTGAGAAGCCTTTGGTACAATATACACTCTCTACGAATCATGGGAACAGCGGGGGACCTGTATGTGATAAAAATGGCAAAGTCATCGCCGTACACTGCATGGGAGATAAAACCAAGCAGAATGTTAACTATGGGATTGATATACTTGCCGTGAGAAATATGTTAGGAAAACTCGGATTATACTATGGCGGTAAGTAACGGTTTAGGAAGCATCATAGCCAAGTATGTGGTAGGTGAGAAGCCTGCGATCTGCTACAGTGAAGACAGTGGACGCTATCAGATTATAATCTATTCCGACGAGATTATCTATAAGAGTATTATGGACGAGTCGACCAGATGTGGGCTACGGGTTTTCCGTAGTACCATCGACCAATTCATCATGGATTTGTATGGTCACAACAATTGTATATTGCAGTATTCTACACGTATTTATAAAGACACTGAAATACTGACTGGAGAGCGTGTGCGGCTTTTTTTAAAAGATGCCGAGCTCGACTTGATAAAGATACGGCCAAGATATTATATTTGCACCCAAGGACCGCTCAGGGGAGAATATATAGTCATAAAATCCGACAGTCTTGACTTTAGCTACAAGGGTAGGAACTACGTTGTAGAGAACATGGCTTTCCTCATGCCTTGTGATGCCTATACAATTCTTGATTATAAGTATCTGAAGAACTACCGTTCAGAGGTGGCCGACGATATATCGGATATATATAAAGAAGTGTCTGAGGCGGTTTTTTGTGAAAATCTCGTAGCCGAGTTTGAACATCTGCTTTTGATGTGTGCAAATGCAGGAGTATCTCTATGGACTCTGATGGGAATGATTGATCATTCGATGATAAATATAAAAGGACGATGAGTAGTTTGGTAAAGACACTGAAGATGCGACACCGTCGGTTGGATGTGGAGAAATGTGCGATTAACAGTATTAAAACTATCGGTGACTTCACATTGGTGGAGAGTAATAGCTGGTATGGCATATATTCCAACAAGGGATTGCCTTTGTTGGATCCGGTATATGATCATATCGACATGATGAATGATATCTGTATGTGCATAGTCAAGGTGAAGGACACCTATCAACTCCATGAGCTATCAACAGGAAAATCTGTCGACCTGTTAGAAATGAAGCATTATCAGCGCTTTGGTGATATCCTAGAGGTAACAACCGACGATGGAGTGGGGCTTTTTAGCTGCAGGATGCAACAATTGCTTGTTCCCCCAAAGTATCAGGAAGCCACGCATGCCGTCAAAGGTCGCTACCTTTGGGTAAAAACTATCGATGGCGAGTATGCTTTCTATGATACGCAGAAGGCAGTAACGGTGAAATGCCCGAAAGGTACAAGTGAATGTCTAGACGGTCCCGAGGACTATATGTTTGTGGTTGTTGACCATAGGGTTTATTGTATTAATGAGACGGGAAACTTTGATTCCGAAAAACTGCGGACTTTCGCACTCCGAAACAACGGGCGAGTCAGACTGAACAATTATAATAGACATATATCAGTCATAACTGATGTCTATGGAAAAATAATTAATTAGTAATGTATCTTTATTTACCGATGAATTTAACAAAAAAGACTAAAATTACACTCGTGGTTGTGGCCGCGGTGATTTATGTTGCAATGTTTATAGCAACAGCATATTGTACGTTCATAGTGTGCCATCAAAAGTGTATAGTATGTGATGCGCACTGCGACTGCGAATGTTATAAACATCAGTCAAAACAGCCTGCTAGAAAGATGAAGACAATAGATAAATGTCTGGAAATACTTGCTCCGGCAAAAAATACCAAGGGAAAGTGTGAGTGGCTTGCACTTAAAGAAAATGCACAGGTTGGTCCCATCGAAAACTATTTTGTAGAAGAGACTAAGGAGATCCCCGCAGACACACTTTTGAAGATACTTGATAAGCAATACTATGTTGAGGCGTCTGAAGTGGTTAATTCTGGCATATATTCTCCGATGGCACGTGTGTCATATATTTCGGAGAAAGGGAAGATTGTCACTCTCGTCTACTCGTTTGCCAATGCGCAGGTTAATCTCTATCGTAACGAAGAGATGGTGAAAGGGGCTTTACTTTACAATCCTAATGAATTAAAAGAGTTGCTTGAGTCGTTGCAATAGTAAGGGCATAAAGTGGTTTTATTCATCTTATATATATTTGTGATAAAAACGAATGAAAGAAAAATTCAGCATATTACTGTTGCTTTTGTGCTTGATTCCATCAGTTGTGATAGCCAGAAGCCCACAAATCAGAATACTTGTCTTTGGAGACACCAATGATCCCAGCATTGGACAGTCGGTAGTTGCAGATATATGGGCATACAAAAAACTTGCTGCTGACATTAAAGCAGCTGTAATGGATGACAACGTATCTACAACACTTGATGTATACTCTGGAGACAACTGTTCTTACAATAAACTGGATGCATATCTCAACAATTTGTCATGCAAGGGTGATATCGTTTTCTTTATCTACAATGGGCATGGAGGACGCTCGCATATGGACGAATCGAAATACCCAAGAATGTGCTTGGCCAGTCACTATGAGAACAACTGGATGAAAATATCAGATCTCAATGATAGACTAAGAGAAAAGAAGCCGCGTCTGATGGTCGTAGTTACAGATTGCTGTAATTCATACTATGATAGAAGAGGTGGTGATAATGAGAGTGCTTATGGGATAACAAACAATAAAAGTAACGGGGTAGGACTTAGAAATTTGTTTCTCAATTTCATCGGTGAAGTGTGTATAACAGCAGCTTCTCCTGGAGAATATGGGTGGGGAATTACTCAGGGAGGATTGCTGTCTTTGAATTTCCTAGATGTTATATACAAGTTCGATATAAAGGGAAATACAGCAAATTGGCAGGATTTTATACAAACGGTATCAGATAATACCTACAACACTTCAGTGCAGTATTATAACAATCGATGGATAAGTAATACCCAAAGGCCTGTTTTTGATGTGGAGGTTTTCCCGTCCGATTTTAGAAATGATAGAGATGAAGATAGTAATTCAGATAATAGTGATGTCGTGGACGTCACAAATGATGACTCCAATAATGATGAAACTGTCAGTGATGATTTTGAGGATGACGAGTTATACGAGGATGATTCCAATTTTGATGATGAGAATGTAAATAGGGGCAGATCTTTTGGTAGTTCTCTTTGGATTGCTTTAGTTGGAGTCTTGTTCCTTTGGTGTCCTAAATATTTTCAACTGAGTGGTGCTTTTGCTAATATTATGCGCCTCTTGGGTATTATATTTATAGTTTGGTCCATAGTCGTATTGGTCTCAAATTTTTAGTATATCATTACTTTGTACGCATAATTGTTGGTTCTAATTTATAATAATATAGGCATTATGATTATATCTGCATTAATCAGTACAGCCATAAAGATTCTTATCGGCTGGATTCTCATTGACAAAGTACCTTCCTGGCTTGATCTGCGGGGTATCATTGCTACAATCATCAAAGTTATTGGAGTGTTGATTATCATCAGTGCATTATGGGATTGGGTATAATCAATTCCATAAATGGGTTATACGGAGATTTTTCCCGGTCATATACGGAGGTTAGAAACAGAATCAATGAAGGATGGTGTTACAGGCATTTGAACGTTAACGAGAAAAGGAAAGATATTCTTGTTGACGTTCAAATGCTCTGTCAAAAAAGGCTGGTTCTTGAAGAACTGATGAATCTATTTTCGCATAAATGTAAGTTGTGTTTCCGTATAGAAGATCTCAAACCTATTGTATTTATTGAAATAGTACGGATTGTCGTTTTTCTTGAGGAGGTAATGCTGCTGTTCGTAGCTATTTAATGTAAAGGATTGGAAATAAAATGAACTGGAAACGTAGTGTTATTGTTGGTATGTATGTGTTAGTTGTGTTGTCATTTGTATGGATGGACGCAACGCATATTGTTCGAGAGGGTAATTCTAATTATTCTCCAGAGCCTTTTTCGCTTTGGAACACAGAGCCTTGGGCTTGGGCTTTCCCTTTGCTGGGAGTAGCCATGCTATTACTTCCCTGGTTCTGGAGGATGGGAGCCAAGACAGGGGTGTGGGGATGGAGTCTGTTTCCCTGTAAGCATACGAATATTTCACGATTTATAGGATTTTTTTTAAGTCTTATTAATTTGATAGTTAGCTTTTCGGCTATTAGTCTTACGATTATGTGCGGCATACTTTCAACAGGTGGTTGGTATAAGTCGGAGGATTGGTGGGTAATGTTAGCTATGTATGGCTTTTGTGGCTTTATTGCAGCGGTGGTAAATCTGTGTTATGGGCTGTTTTCTGTAAAGAAATACAGGTAGGTAAGGGTGCTGACTGAAAAATAATGCCGGACCACTTGATTCTCAGTGGCACGAAACAGTAGAAAACTTTCGGTAGACTATAAGTTTTTTGCTGGCCGCCACCGGATTCCGTGCGGAAACGGGTGCGGGAGATTTCTTATTTTCCTCCCTTTTCTTTTATTCGGGAGGGCGCGGAAAAGCTTTCTCGCATTTTGTTTGTACTTTTGTTTTTGCGGAAGGGCTTTCGGGCTTCTTCCTCAGTCTGGAGGAATGTCAGCGGAGGCCGGGAAATCGGGCCTTGGCCTGAATCTGTCCGCGACTTTCGTTTGTCAGATTATCCTGATGATAACAGCCATGTGACCATGAGAAAACAGAGCAGAGAAATGGACAGTCGCTGGGCGCTGGAGGTGATGCGCAAGGCGCCCTATGTTACGGTGAGCTTTACCCGCGCCGACGGTTCGGCCTACGGTGTGCCGCTGTCGCTGGCGTGCGATGGCGACGGGGTGTGGTATTTTCATTGTGCGCCCGAGGGCGAGAAGCTTGATGCGCTTGCGGCCCATCCGGAGGTGTGCCTGTCGGCCGTGAGCCGGTGTCGGCCCACGGTGGGGCCCAAGGACGGCAGCTTTACGCTGCAGTATAGTTCGGCCATTGCCTTCGGCGTGGCGGAACTGGTGACGGACGATGAGGAGAAGATACGGGCGCTCCGGCTCATCAGCCGGCGATTCCTGCCGGAACACATGGCGGCCTTCGACGAGGCCGTGCGGCGGAGCCTGCACCGTACGGCGGTGGTGCGCATCACGCTGACGGCGCCTCCCACGGGCAAGCGCAAGCAGTATGACAGCAACGGCGAGGAAATGAAATACGGAAGGATGGAGTGACTTCGGGAATGCCGTCGCGACGGCGCCCGCAGGGGGCGTATCGCCGGTCTGCGGAGTCGCGGGAAGGAAACGACACATCCCCGGGATGCTTTCAGGAACGCGTGTACAGTGTTGCACGTTTCCGGAGGCATTCCGGGGATGTGTACGTTTTTGAGGTGGAGCCGTTGCGGCCGTGGCCGGCGGGTCAGCGGTCCATGTGGATGACGTTGAACTCGTAGATGCGGGGTTTTCCCTTGGATTTCAGCACTTCGAGCCGGATTTTCTCGCCGCGGTATTCCTTGGGGAAGCGGATGACCTTGCAGTCGCCCATGGGTTCGTCGCCCACATAGATGGGCTGCCAGCGTCCGTCGCTGAAGAGCGAGATGCGGTATTCCTCAATGCGGTTGACGCGGCGGTTGGTGAATCCGTCGGTCGAGGCCTGCGTGTCGCCATATTCGAAGATGGCGATTTTGTTGAAGGGGGCTTCGGGGTCGAGCGTCACGGTGAGCTGTGCCTGCGGCTGTCCGGCCATCCAGTAGGTCTGCATGCCGCCGTCCACGGCCATGTCCGGACCGTGGCGTCCGTCCTTGGCGTCTTCCCACGAGGAGGCTTCGGCCGGTGCTGCCAGCGAGATGAACTTGCCGTTGCGCGGCAGGCTCCCCATCTTTAAATGTG
>ERZ791743.612-NODE-612-length-30362-cov-17.584452_pt1 | contig 30362 bp, 24 predicted proteins | sample MGYA00509952_ERZ791743 | MGnify/ENA primary metagenome ERZ791743 (study PRJEB30046, sample SAMN00792040) | human gut metagenome | study: EMG produced TPA metagenomics assembly of the A metagenome-wide association study of gut microbiota in type 2...
AAGTACGCATACTTCTAAAATTTGTGTCAACTTTTTTTAGTACACTACAGTTTTTGCGGTAAAAAAAAGTTTGTGGTGTTAGGCCGATTGACAATAACACAAAAAGACCTTGCCCGATGCCGTCCTTTTATGAACTGCTCACGGACAAGGTCATTTTCTATAAAAAGGGAACTGAAACCATCTCAAGCATTCATCACCGCATCATGCAGGATCTCACTGAGCGATGGATGGGCATGGATGAGAGACTGTATCCGCTCCACACCCATTTTCGCGTGCATGGCCAGTGCCAATTCATGAATCAAATCAGCCGCATGGGCGCCCAATACATGTGCTCCCAGCAACAAGCCGTCGGGACCGACCAGGATTTTGACGATTCCTTCACTTTCACCCATTGAAAGCGATTTTCCGTTGGCACGATAAAAAGCCTTCCGAATGGAATATTCCAATCCCGCAGCGCTGGCAGTTTCCTCAGTATGCCCCACCATTGCAACTTCCGGCACAGTGAATACTGCTGCCGGAACAAGCTGCAAATCAGGTGCCCCGTCCTTACCCAAAATATGGTAAAGAGCACACCTGCCTTGTGCTGTAGCAGCATGCGCCAGAGGGCAGATACCGTTGACATCACCAATAGCATATACCCCTTCGATATTGGTCTGCATGTTCTCGTCAACCACAATGCCGCGGGAAGTATATTGCATTCCGATTTCGTCCAGCCCCAGATGTTGCAAACGGGGGCCACGCCCTACTGCCATCAACACCAAATCGGCCTCCACCTGTCCTTCCTTGTTTCCGGAAACGAACGCGACCTTATAACCTCCGTCAACCTTGGAAATTTCCGTCACTGCCGCTCCCACATTAAAACTGATACCTTTTCGTTTCAATGCAGTACGCAAACGTTTGGCTATATCGCGGTCAAAAGATGGGAGTATCTCTTTGGCATATTCTACCACCGATACTTCGCTGCCGAACGAGCGGAATACGGAAGCGAATTCCATGCCCACAACACCTCCGCCAATCACACACAACCGCTTGGGAATCTGCTCCAACTGCAACATTTCACGTGAAGTGACAACACCGGGCAAGTCTGCTCCAGAAATCGGCAAATTCTTTGCACTGGAACCTGTGGCTACCATTATATGAGGAGCAGAGAAGTGTTCTTCGCCCACTATCACTTCGTGAGGACCGGCAAAAGTGGCTTTTCCCTGTACCAACGTGATTCCCGGAGATTTGAGCAATGAAGCTACTCCTGCGGCCAATTGGGCAACCACCTCATTCTTTCGCTTCATCACTTCCACGAGATTGATGCCTCCACTTTCAGCCACAACCCCGAAAGTCGCAGCCTCTTTCATCAAGTCGGCAACCTCTGCACTACGGCAAAGACATTTTGTCGGAATACACCCCTCATTCAGGCAGGTACCGCCCAAAGCTTCGGCCTCCACCAACACGACCTTCATCCCCTCACGCGCTGCGGCTATAGCCGTTTCGTATCCTCCAGGGCCTGCACCTATAATAATCAAATCTGTAGTCGTCATTATTCTTACTGTTAGATGGCTTGGTCATCAAAGAGCCTTAAAAGTAAATTTAGCGTCCTTCACTGCTTTTACATCATCCAATCGGCGTACCGGAGTCTTGTGCGGAGCTTGTTTTAAGGTTTCGCGGTCATCACGGGCCTCAAAAGCAATTTTCTTCATTACTTCGATAAAGCCATCCAGGGTTTCCTTGCTTTCCGTCTCAGTCGGTTCTATCATCAGGGCCTCATGGAACAGCAACGGGAAATAAATGGTGGGAGCATGATACCCATAGTCCAGCAAGCGCTTGGCCACATCCAATGTCGTGACATGGCCGGCATCATGATGGTCGCCTCCATATTCCTCACGTAAACCGTCAAACACAAACTCATGCTTACACAAGCCGTCAATAGGCAGTTTATAGTAAGCCTTCAGTTTTTCCTTTACATAATTGGCGTTCAACACAGACAATTTACCTGCCAAGTGCACATTTTCCTTCCCTAAGGCCAGCAGATATGCATACGCACGGACTATCACGGCATAGTTACTCAGGAAACAGGAAACACTGCCCAAAGAATCCGGATGATTGCGCAACGCATATTTACCATCCTCCTGCACAACAACCTGTGGATTCGGCAACAGGGTTTCCAAGCCCTTTCGCACGCCCACCGGGCCGTTACCAGGTCCACCACCACCATGAGGAGTAGAGAACGTCTTATGGATATTGATGTGCATCACATCAAAGCCCATGTCCCCGGGGCGACAAACACCCAGCATCGGATTCAGATTGGCTCCATCATAATACATCAATGCGCCACATTCATGCACAAGCCGCGTGATTTCTGGAATATTTCTCTCGAAAAGTCCCAACGTATTGGGATTCGTCATCATCATGGCAGCCACATCATCCCCCAATATCGGTTTCAAATCTTCCACATCCACCGTGCCGTCGGGCCGGCTCTTGACTTCCACTACCTGCAAGCCACACACGGCCGCCGAAGCCGGATTTGTTCCGTGTGCCGAATCTGGAATAATCACCTTGGTACGCTTCAAATCACCGCGCAACTCATGATAACGGCGAATAATCATCAATCCCGTCAATTCGCCATGCGCTCCTGCATAGGGATTGAGTGTAAAAGCCTCCATGCCCGAAATAGCAGACAATGAACGCTGCACTTTATCATACAGTTCAAGAGCTCCCTGGCTGAACTCATCTCCCTGAAGCGGATGCAACTGGGTAAAGCCAGGCAAAGCGGCCATTTCCTCATTAATCTTAGGATTATACTTCATCGTACAACTGCCTAACGGATAAAATCCCGTATCCACGCCAAAGTTATTGTTAGACATGTTCGTATAATGACGCACCACTGTCAGTTCGTCCACTTCCGGCAATATTGTAGACGACTGCCGTGTCAAATGCGCGGGTATCTCTTTCAATGAATACTGGTTCAATTCATTGGCCGGCAAGGAATAACCAACACGGCCAGGCTTTGACAGTTCAAAAATCAGTTTCCCGTAATATGTGTTGTTCATAAGTTCAAAATGCTATGGTTCTTGGTATAAACATCATCGAATTGAATGTCAACAGACTAATCAACGAACTCCCGGATGGAGGCAACAAACTGATCGATTTCTTCTTTAGTACGTTGCTCTGTCGCAGCAAAAATGACAACATTCTCAAGTCCTTCTGCCACAACTCCGGCCAAGAATCCTTGATAGCCTAACGCCTGCCGCAAATCAGCCAAATCCATTTCGCCCTCATAGCGCAATGCAAATTCATTCAGGAAAGGCCCATCATACAACGGCTTGAAACTTTCCATCTCCAGCAATTGCTCACGCAGATAATGAGCATTGGCATACGAAGCCTCATTCACTTCCTGCAAACCTTTCGGCCCCATCAAAGACAGATAAGCCGCCACATACAGGCACATAATCCCCTGTGCCGTACATATATTCGAGGTGGCCTTCTCCCGGCGGATATGCTGCTCACGGGCCTGCATTGTCAACACAAAGCACCGTTTGCCGTCAACATCCGTAGTTGCACCGACCAAACGACCGGGCATCTTGCGAATCAATGCCTGGGTAGTACACAAATAACCAATATAAGGACCACCGAAACACATCGGGATTCCCAAACTCTGGGCATCTCCACATGCGATATCGGCCCCCCATTCTCCCGGTGTCTTCAACACACCCAAAGCAGAAGCTACCGTATTGATAACCAGCAAGGCCTTATGAGCATGACAAACATCGGCCAAGCCGGAGAAGTCTTCGATTAATCCATAATAATTAGGCTGCGGGACTATTACGCCGGCCACGTCGTCAGCCTCCAGGTGCTTCGTTATTGCCTCAATGTCACTAACACCATTTTTTGCCGGAACCTTCACAAGCTCCACACCATGGTATTTTGCATAAGTTTCTACCACCCGAACGACAATCGGGTTGAAACTGGAGGAAATCAACACTTTATTCCGTTTCTTTGCCGCAGCTACACACATCATCATAGCCTCTGCCGTAGCTGTGGAACCGTCGTACATAGAAGCGTTCGAAACATCCATGCCGGTAAGGTCAGACATCATTGTCTGATATTCGAAAATATATTGCAAAGTTCCTTGCGATATTTCTGCCTGGTAAGGAGTATATGAAGTCAGAAATTCAGAACGTGAAGCAATATAGGGAATCACACTAGGCGTATAATGATCATAGACGCCCGCTCCGGCAAAAGGAATCAAACAATCGTTCTTGTCTGCCAGGTCATGGATGATTCTGCGTACCTCCACTTCTGATTTGGCCGAAGGCATGTCCAGTTCACCCTTATACAATAATTCTTCTGGAACTTCCGAATAAAGTTCCTCCAAAGAATTCACACCGACAACCTTCAGCATTTCCTGCAAATCATCTGCAGTATGAGGGAAGTATTTCATAGGTTTTTCAACGAGTAAAAGGTTTCATAAAATAAATCGGGAATTAAGGAGAAAAACCTTATCCTATTGCCGGAATACCGGCATAAGAAATGTTCCCCCTTAACTCCCAATCCGAGAATAGGGTCAATCACATTTTTTCGAATATTCTTCCGCAGACATCAGGTTCTCCAACTCAGCTGCATCAGAAAGTTTCACCTTCATAATCCAGGCTCCAAAAGCATCTGCATTAATCAGTTCCGGCTGGTCATCAAGTTCTTCGTTCACTTCAACTACTGAACCGCTAACCGGCGAAATCAAATCACTGGCCGCCTTCACACTTTCCACGGCACCAAATTCTTCGCCGGCTACCACTTCATCACCAACCGATGGCATGTCTACATACACCACATTACCCAATTGCTCTTGAGCATAGTCAGTAATACCAACATAACCATATTCACCTTCTACCTTTACATACTCATGACTCTCGCTATAATAGAGCCCTTCCATAACTTTTGCCATAACCTTTAATGTTTAATGTGTTTAATCTTCCCCAATGATTGGAATACGCTTCCGACAAAAAGGGAAGATGAATGTATTTATTCTTTATTGACCGGCAGAATGATTGACTGGACAAGGAGCCAGCGTCATCATCTTGTGATGTCTGCCTTTATCCTTTATTTTTTATAACTCTTCTCAAAAAAACGTTTCTTGGTAACAATGCCCGCCTGCAATTTCTTGTGTATGCGCACGTTCAACTGCGTTCCCAATTCCGTGTAAGCCTTGTCCACCATCGCCATGCAGACACTTTTGCCCGTCGAGGGAGTATTGTAGCCTGTCGTTACCCAACCTACCACATTGTCTTCACCTGCCACGACTTCGTAACCATGACGGGGGATAGCGCGTCCGGACAACTCGATACCCACAATCTTACGGGTTACGCCAGCCGCTTTTTGCGCGGCGAGCGCCTGCTTACCAACGAAGTCAGACGCCTTGGTCAACTTCACAAACATACCCAGTCCTGCTTCCAAAGGAGTAATATCATCGGACAGTTCATCGCCATAAAGCGGAAGTCCCACTTCAAAACGCAAAGTATCCCGACAGCCCAATCCGCAAGGCACTGCACGAGAGGAATCCATCAGTTTCTGCCAGGCCTGTTGTGTATAAGCGGGGCTACCGTAAATTTCAAATCCATCCTCGCCAGTATATCCAGTTCTACTCAGCACCAGCACTTCCCCATTCCACTCCACGGTCTTGAATGTATAAAACGCCAAATCACTGCACGGCAAGCCCAATACTTCCTCAACAACCCGTTCCGATTCAGGGCCTTGAACAGCCAGCTGCCCATAGTTGTCACTCTGGTTTACCACCGTAACATCAAATGCAGCGGCCTGTTTTTCTATCCAGGTATAGTCCTTGTCTATATTTGCGGCATTGATAACAAGAAAGAAAACATCATCGGCCATCTTGTATACCAACAAGTCATCAATAGTCCCTCCTGTTTCATGGAGCATCATACCATAGAAAATCTTTCCGACAGGAGCACCACTCACATCATTGGTGAAAATATACTGAACAAAGCGTTCTGCATCGGGCCCGCTTACGAGCACCTCGCCCATGTGGCTTACATCAAAAACGCCACAATGCTGACGGACGGCCTGGTGTTCGCTGACAATATCCGTATACTGCAGCGGCATCTCAAAGCCGCCGAAAGAGACCATTTTGGCACCTAGCGCCACATGCTGATCATATAGACAAGTACGTTTATCTGACATGTTATAGTTTGATATTAAGGTTATATGTTTATTTTATGTGTATATATTCTGCCTGTCACCATTCCAACGAGTCACATCCGCCGCCCGTCAAGCATCTACGCTATCCGCACTGCTCAAGAATCAACTGCTCAAGTCCTTCTTTGGAAAGCCCATGAATCGTACGCTCCGGATGATATTCGTCAATGGCCGCCAATAGACTGGGAACAGTGAAATTTCTTCCATCAAAGGCCTCCTGAAATGCCGTTTCGGCATCTCCCGTAGCAAAATAATCTCCGCCCACTTCCACTCGCTCTATTTGCGGACCGCACATGGAAAAGTGCAAAATTATCTTCCCGCAATTCTCCACACGTCCCTGCACTGTAGCATCGGCCCTGAAATTCTTGCCATAGAGAAAAATGGGATCATAATAATCGGCTTCAATTGCTTTAATATATTGAATGTCATCTTCCGTAAGGCGAATGCTTCGGTCGGTTAATTCCTGCCGAAGGTAAGTTCGCAGAGAAGACACGTCCATCGAAAGGCTATCCTTCAGGAAAGCCACTCTGCTTTTCACGCTTTTGACGCCTTTCGAACAAAGTTTTGCCTTGTCTGGCGTCAAAGCGCCCGCCATCAAATCCAAATTGGAATCATAAAGCATTGTCCCGTGAACGATATTACGGTTCTGCAAATGATAGAAAGCATTTCCGCAGATTTTGCCAACTCCCTCTACAACGATATCATTTCGTCCCGAAACTGAAGCCGGCACGCCAAGACGGCAAAGAGCTGTAGCTACATTCTGAGCATATTCCACGAACAGGCCCTCCACGGCACCAGGACCGGTGACAACGCTGACCATTATATTTCCGGAATCTGCAAAAATACAGCCTCCGCCACTTTTCCGTCGAATGATATCTATTCCGTTCGACCGGCAAAAGTCAAGGTCCACTTCAGCCTGGGCCACCTGATGACGCCCCATGACAACCGTCGGTCCCACCTGCCAGGTGAACATATAATTGTCTTCTGGATATTCTTTTGCCAGATACTCCTCGGCTGCCAGATAAAATGCAGCACGCTTACCTTCTGCCACCGAGGCTGGCAATTCTACAAAACAAGCAGGAAAGACAACTGTTGCTTTGGAAGAATGGGCAAATATATTCTTCATAGTCATTATTCGTCCCCTATTAGGAGAAACGCGTCCCAAAAGTAATCAAACTGCAACTATCTGCCAAACATTCCCCTCTTTTTTTATGAATTTTAAAATGCCGTCACACCACTTTACAATCCGGAAAGAAAACGCACTTTCCACCTATCTTTTTGCCTTCCTTATCCTTTGCGCATTTGTCGTAGCAAATGCCCGGCAACATACCGTACACTGCAACAGTTCTCAACAGTTGCGGTTTCCATTATCATGCCCTTTCGGGAATCCGAATCATGAACGGTCCGTTTTTTTTAACTAACTTTGCGAAGCAAATTATATTCATATTGCTTACGATTCGAGTCTACAATAAAGATATGCAAAAACTTACCCAAAAAGAATGTGCCGAACACTTAAGCCACGGCATTTTTCCACGCATCACTCAGGTGGCCGACCAACTGGGGTTGGAATGCTATGTCATTGGAGGTTACGTGCGCGACCTTTTCCTCAACCGCCCGTCCAAGGACATTGATATCGTTGTCAAAGGCAGCGGCATCGAATTGGCAGAAGCCTTTGCCTCCAGCATCGGTCGAGGGGCCAGCCTTGCTGTTTATCGCAGATTCGGCACGGCACAAGTCAAATGGAAAGGGCAAGAAATCGAATTTGTCGGTGCACGTAAGGAAAGTTACAGCCCCGACTCTCGGAAACCAGCCTGCGAAGACGGCACGCTGGAAGATGACCAAAACCGCCGGGACTTCACCATCAACGCTCTGGCACTTTGCCTGAATGCTGACAGGCTGGGAGAAATCATGGACCCGTTCGACGGTCTGCTCGACCTGGAGGACGGCATCATCCGGACACCGCTCGACCCCGACATCACGTTCATTGATGACCCTCTGCGGATGCTGCGCTGCATACGCTTTGCCACTCAACTGAACTTTTTCATTGAGGAAGAAACATTCAGCGCTCTCGAAAAAAACTGCGAACGCATCAGCATTGTCAGTGCCGAACGCATCATTACCGAACTCAACAAAATCATGATGGCGCCGGCCCCCTCAAAAGGCCTTGTCGACCTGCACCGCAGCGGATTGCTCAACATAATCCTGCCCGAACTGACTGCACTCGACATCGTGGAAACCCGAAACGGCCGCAGCCACAAGAACAACTTCTACCATACATTGGAAGTAGTCGACAACGTGGCACGTATCAGCGATAATCTTTGGCTCCGCTGGGCTGCCCTCCTGCACGACATCGGAAAGCCCAAAAGCAAGCGATGGGAACCGGCCGTCGGCTGGACCTTCCACAACCACAACTTTATTGGCAGCAAAATGATACCGTCCCTGTTCAGAAGGATGAAACTGCCGATGGATGAACGGATGAAATATGTCAAGAAACTTGTCGACCTGCACATGCGCCCCATTGCCATTGCCGATGACATCGTAACCGACAGCGCTGTAAGACGTCTGCTCTTCGACGCCGGCAACGATATTGACGACCTGATGCTACTTTGCGAAGCCGACATTACCAGCAAAAACGAAGTCAGGAAACACAACTTCCTGAACAATTTCAAAATTGTACGGACCAAACTCGTTGATATTGAAGAAAAGGACCGTATCCGGAATTTTCACCATCCTGTCGACGGGGAAGAAATCATGCGGATTTTCGGGTTGCCTCCCTGCTGCGAAATCGGTAAACTGAAAGCGGCCCTGAAAAACGCCATTCTCAACGGCAACGTGCCCAACGAACACGATGCGGCACTGGCCTTCGTGTTAGACAAAGCTGCCGAGATGGGGTTACACCCACAGCAGCCCGTAGCTGAAACACCCGCCGCAGAAACTTCAAATACACAACCGCACCATGACACAGGAACAGATAACTGAAAACAGGATGATATTCGAGAAATATTGCAAGGAATACATCCACCGCGAAGGTATCGACCGCCTGATGGCATACATCAACACGACCGATTTCTATACGGCCCCGTCATCCGCTAGTTACCACCTGAATGAAGACGGCGGGCTTTGCAAACATTCCATCAACGTTTTCGAAATAGCCATGAAGCTATATGAAACCGTTGTGAAGCCGGCCATCTTAAGCGGAGTCTCCCCCTTCACGGAAGAACTGTCCGCCGAAAGCATAGCCATAGCAGCCCTTTTCCACGATTTGTGCAAAACCAAATTTTATCAGAAAACAGAAAAGTGGAAAAAGGATGAACAGAACCGGTGGGTCACCTATCCCGGATACGAAATCGCCGATGAATTTCCTTTCGGGCATGGCGAAAAATCATGCCTCATCCTCGGTTGGTTCATCCGTCTGCGCCAAGAGGAACTTCTGGCCATCCGTTGGCACATGGGAATGTTTGAAATGACAGAGCAAGGCAGTGGTACCCGTTGTGCCTATCGCGCGGCAATGGAAAAAAGCCCGTTGGTTGCCCTCCTGCAATCCGCCGACATGCTGGCAGCCAACTGTTTTGAAAAGACCATCAAGTGGAAGTGATGCTCTCCACAGCATGCCGTTTCCACTACGCTCCTGCCCTGAATGCCTCTATTACCATCACGGCTGAGCCGAATGATTGAAAATCAACAAGGAATACGCTCAAGAATCTCTCAGCAAGTCCATCGCTCACGGACTTGCTGATTTGATTTTGCACCGTATGTCCACATCCATTCCACCTTGCCTTTCACGTCGTCCGGTGGCCCATACAAACAAACGTACTGACAGGAAAATCTAAAGTACTGAGTGTTTTTTCTAAAGTACTGAGTGTTTTTTCTAAAGTACTGAGTGTTTTTCTGAAAGTACTGAGTGTATTTTCCGAAAACACAGAGAGAAAAACCGAAGATTCCTGCCCCCAGATTTCTAACCCTAACTGCGGGTAGTAGAACGATATTGCACTTTTGAGTTGAGCACAATAGAGATGCCACTACACTCCCTCGGCCGTCCACGAATAATAATCAGCCTCTTCCATATAGCGACGATAAAGAGGACTATGTTGCAAAATGCGCGCATTGCCCACCATAACGAACTGTAAACGTGCACGGGTAACGGCTACATTCAGTTTCCGGTCAACACTGACTCCTTCAATCGTGTGCAGTTCGGAAAGCTGACTCAACTGTCCAGCACGGCACACCGTGGTAGAGAATACAATAAAATCGCGCTGACTGCCCTGGTAACATTCTACCGTATCCACCGTAATGTCGGCCCAATCGCGTATTCCGGCCCGCCGGAATGCCGCCTTCACATGCCCTATCTGGGCACGGAAGGGAACGATTACTCCCACGCGACCCGGCTCAAACGCATCAGCGGACATCCGCTCCAACGCCTTTACCACGGCAGCCGTCACCTCAGCTTCCGCCACATTGGCCTTGGGGTTGTCGACCACACAGCCGGCGGGCAACTCTACATGAACGAATGCCAACCGCGTATGTGAAAGAAACTGTTCCCACCTGGAGCATGCAGGCACGGAAAACTCCAGCTCTCCCTGCTGGTGGGGCAGCAACAACGGGAAAAGAGCATTCTCATAGAACTCGCGGCTGACAAAGGTCCCGATATCCGGATGCATACGCCCCTGCCGGCTCAAACGTGCCACCGCATACCAGCATCCGTCACGCTGTGCCTTCAAATAGAGCCGTTCAAACAATGAATTCCGCAAATCGACCAATCCCAAAGCCCGCAATGTCGGGTCGGTCACAACGCTTTGGGAAGGCGGCTGCGACACGACGGCCGGCAACTGTTTGTGGTCCCCAATCATAATAAACGGGAAGGACTGCCCTGCTGTCAGCACTCCCAGCATCTGCGGTTCCAGCACCTGCGACGCCTCGTCGAGCAATGCCACGCGAAACGGTTTATGCTTCAACAGGTTCAAATGGTTGGTCAATGTCATGACTGTTCCCACAACGATGGGAAAACCCTCCATCATCAACAAGGCTTCGTTGCGGTTGCGGCAATTCTCCATACGCCACTTCAATAAACGGCGGCGGTACCGTTCCGCACATGTGCCTTCCTGCCCGATTCGGACATAATCGGCCCAAGGATAGGCCGCCAGCACCGTTTCCAGCATTCCACAGATTTCATCGACAGCCCGGTTCGTATAGGCCATCAGCAAAATGGCTTTCCCGCTCCCGGCCTGCCGTTCCGACAGCAGGAATTCCATCACCATCGAACGGAGAGCAACGTTTGTCTTTCCCGTGCCCGGAGGCCCTGCAAGCAGAAAATAATCCTTCACCTGCTTCGCCTGCAACACAATGTCGCGCACACTCTCCGGCGGCACCGACACCAGGCGGCACTCCTCGTCCCTGCGGGGCAGGCGCTGGCCCAACAACAGCGCCCTGCGCTCATTTTCGGCAAGCAGCAAGGCATAAAGTCCTCTCAAACACTGCTGAAAGGAAGCATCGGAAGAGTCGTGCTCTATGGCATACAGGCTGTTCTGCGAAAAATAATGCAACCGCTGTTCATAAGCGAGCACCAAAGTCAGTTTCTCTTCGCTCATCTCCTCTATGTAGCCCCGCACCAGTTGCCGGTTGCATACATAGTCCTTCGTGTCGGTGCGCTCATACAGCTGCACCATCTCCCCCACATTGAAATTCGCAATAAAACTCTCTCCATAGTCGGGCAATGAAAACACGACCCGCTTCACCCCCGAATCACCTTCCAGCCTGACAATTCTCAAATTAATCAGAATGTCACCGGCAAGCAACTTGGTCGTGAGATCCGCCGTCCAGGTTCGGGCGAATCCGCGCGTCGAATCCGGCCGGCCATCATTGGTCTTTGCCAGGAACTGTTCACGATAAATGAAAGCAAGAAATGAAGAGAAATATTTATGCGCCACATCATCCATTTGCAGCAAGGGAGCCAGCGCCTTCGTCAACGAGGGACGCAAATACTGAAGATAAAACGGCGTATCCAATCCCTTCTCATTCAACACCTCCTCCGTCAGCTGCGGTAAAATTGCCTCCAGTCCTCCATGCCGGATGCGGCGTTCCATCGCAACAATCTTATTGCGCAACCGCAACACGCCGCGCACGGCCTCGGCCGGGCTTCGCTGATGAAAAAAGGCCGGATATTTCGAATAAAACAGGAAACCATTAATCTGATGGCGATGCAAGCCCAGGTTGTGATGCAGAATCTCGCGATACAGCGACATCTGCAATACATGCTCCTCGCGGGGATACGACGGACGGGCACCATACTCCTGCGCCTTCCCGCTTTTCAGCTCCACAAGCCGATGACCGTCGGCTGTCATCAGGTCCAGACGCCCGCGCAATCCCAAAGCCTCGCAAATGAAGGCCGGCTCCAGCAGGACTTCCTCCACACGGATTCCTACCTCGTGCGAGGGAAAGGTGTGTCGCACCGAACTCCTTATGTTCTCATACTGCTGCCGGGCCGACTGAAAAAAACTATTGGAAGCGCATTCGTCCGCATAAATATAATCCAGCACGCTGTCCCGGAAATGCTGCCGGAAAGCTTGCTGATAATCACCGTCTTCTCCTTGATTCACACAATCGTCCATAAACTGATTCGCGGCATTTCCCAAGAGGATGGGCAGGGTCACTTCACGCGGAAGGATACGCGACAGAAAATAGTTGAGCGGATGACTGCCATAAGGGCGAATACAGGCGGTCAGCGCACTGACGTCAATCAGATAATCCGGTTCTACAATCAGCACGTCGGGCTTCACTTTCCCACCCTCCCTGACTGCATCTATCAAATTGACCACAGTGCCCGGCATCAGGCAGTCCAGCATTTCTTCGTCCTCATCCCTCATGTCCACCGTCAGCACCTGCCCTTCAAAAATGCAGGTAAACTGATGCTCCCCGACGTCATCCACCACAACCCGCATACAACGGAAACGCTCCCCCCGGCTATCCGGAACGGAGTCTTCTTCTCCGAATCCCTGTACGTTCACAGGCATATCTTCCGGCCGCGGACAATGGTAAATCGATGAAACAAAATGGCATAAGTCGGCAACATCATTACGGAAATCTTCCTCACACCCGCTTTTTTTCCCATGCAACACCAATAAGGCGTTTCGCCGGAAACGGTCCGCAGAGTGATAGTCCACCCGACTCTCCTGACAGACCGCATACAAGCGCGAGAAAAGACCGGAAAACTCCGACTGAAAATTTTCCGACCGTTCAATACAAATTTTGTTGAGTAACGAATACAAACGCGAATAACGTACCCGTAACTTTATGCGGACATCCATGGCGTCTCTGATTTCCGCAAAAATTTCTTCGTGTGTTGTCATCATGGATTCAAACGATTAAACTCCGGATCGTCCGGTCCATAAATTCGAGTTCCCTTCGTGTATCGGTTCTGCCTGTGAGGGCGATGAGTATCCTCAGGCACCTCCGGCTTTTGCTCAGTTCCCACCTTCTGCCCAAGACTGCCAACTCTTCCGCCATATGCCCGCCACCTGTCCCAAATGGAAATGACGTAGTTATAGGTCTCGCTGGAAATCATGTAACCATATTTCACCAATGGATCACGATAATATTTTGCATTCGACAGTTTAAGCAAATATTCGCTGACTTCACTCCACAAATGCGGATTCCGCCCATATTTTCTAGTCAAAGCCATAGCATCCCTTACATGCCCGGGACCACCATTATATGCCGCTAAAACAAACTTGATACGCTCCTGCCCACTACGGATATCGCTGAATTGCCCGTCCAGTTCCCGCAGATAACGCGCGGCCGCAGCTATATTTTCATAGCCGTCGAATATCTTGTCCTCCGCCAATCCGAGATGAGCAGCCGTGGCCGGCATTATCTGCATCAATCCGCGTGCTCCGGCCCAGGACTCCGCAGAGGGGTCGAATCCGGACTCCTGATAACATTGGGCGGCCAGTAGTTTCCAATCCCACCCGACAAGACGCGCTGCTCTCTTGAAGCCGTCGTCGTAAGCTGAAATAATGCCTTTCGCACGTGAAACATAAGGTGCACGTACCTTGCGGCGTACCTGTCGCCGTGCTTTCATCTTGGCTTTCTCTGCACGCTCCACTTCCAACTCGACACCTTTCCCATACCACTCTCTTAAAGCCGCAACCAGCCCCGTCGCATCTTCACGTACGGCCCATGATGCCTTTGTCCGTTCGTCTGTAGCCCCCGCCGGCTGAAATCCATTCGCCAACAGAAGACTGTCCTTCAGAAGATAACAGATAATATCAACATCTCCCCCTTTCAGCATCCTGAACAAAGTCTTCTCATCGTGCGCCAGCTCCACACGCACCCTCAATCCGTTCTGCACGGCAAAATTTTCAGCCAGTGCATACTGCAATCCCAAATACTGCCCCTGGAAATCATAATACGTATCCGGACCGCTCATGGTGGCAATAATCAATTCTCCGGACCCCAGAATGTCCTCCCAGTCATAAGCATGGAGTTCTTTCCCTTCGTCCTCGTGAAAAGCTATATTATTTACTGGAGTTTGACGGCCAGCACACCCACACAGGACGAAAAGTATGAAGAAAACCAAGTACGTTATTTTCAAAATCCGTAAATTTGTCATTGATAAGGAAACAACATTTTCGATTTTGGCTTTTGCCATATCTCATTTTATGATGCAAAGATACGGAAAAAGGCAGGTGTTGCGGCAGAAAAACAGAGTTTTCAATATCGCCTTTCGCGATTACAAGGCATTGCTGATTTTTCCAACACATAAAAAATAAATCCATTATGGTCAAACACGTCGTATTTTTCCAACTGAACAAGGAATTGAATCCCGAAGTCAAACAAAATGTAATGAATCAATTCAAGAGCGCCATTGAAGCTCTACCTGCCGAAATCAAATTCATCAGGTCGGTTCATGTCTACTTCAACATTAATCCGGACGAAAACTGGGACATTTGTCTGGACAGCGCATTCGACTCGTTAGAGGATGTCAGGACATACAGTTCTCACCCCGCTCACGTCGCTGCTGCCGGAATCATCAAGGATTATAAGACCGGACGCAGTTGCGTGGATTACGAAATATGAAAAGGCTATTTTTTTTCACACGCCAACAACCCCAATCGGTCATTGAAACGATTTTTTCAGAATTGTTTTGTAGGCAATTGGCTCTGACATGCTAGTAAAGCTATTTTTATGCCATCCATCGGGGAAAATTGCCAACAGCCTGATTATCGCTAATGACCAATTGGGATTTAATAGAATTAAAGGATTCATTTCTTCTATGTTGCTATCCAAATAATCGGATAATATTTGTTTTTAACCCAAATCGGTCATTAGAGATAAATGGATTTCAGATTTTGTTCAAAGTGATATGTGTGTGGGGGGAGTGCGTATAAAAACAAAGCAGAGCATAATATCTTTAGAAGGTAATATATGATTAAGATAAACAAATATATTGTTGTATTAGGTATGATCGTTATAAGCGGAGTGTTGCCTTTTACAGGAATTTCATTGGCACAGTCTGTTTCTGATATAGAACATATAAAAAATTTTTATATACGCTATATGGAGGCGATGGAAAAGTCTGATACTGAAATGATAGATTCGCTGGAGCTACATTTCCTCACTCCGGAAATGCGAGCTAAAAAGGGGCGTTTGGTGGATGTTACAGGTGGCAATCCGTTGCTACGCGCACAAGATGTATCTGACTTTGGTAGACAAAGCCTGCAATGTAGCCATTTGGAAGACGATTGGTATATGGTATCATACCGCTGGAATGAGAAGGACAGTGTGGGTATTCATATCCCCCTTAGAATTGTACAGGATGCTCAGGGACAGTCGCGTATCGGGTATGTGACACCGGAATCTGCACGAGAAGGTTACGGCAATCAACACTTTGACATTCCTGAAGTAGTTATTGAGGATGACAAGGATGCTTGCACATTTGTTGAGACATTCTTCAAGGCGTATGTCTATCCATACGTTAGGATGCTTCCTTCTCTTGAACAGGAACTGACGCGTCTGCGTCAAACCTATTTTACGCCTGATATGCAAAAAGAATATGCCACGATGTTACAAATGTTTCTGGAAGATGCAAACCCGATAGACCCCATGATTGGCTGTGCAGATTTTGATGCGTTCTGGTATAGTTCGATAAAGGTTACGCCTATAGAAGGTAATCTATTTAAGATTGAGTATAATACAGGCGATAGTATTATCTGTGTTAAACTGATTGTGATGCGCCAGAATGGGAAATACCGCATTTCAGAACTGAATTTGAATTAATCTTAATATTGTTTCTATAGGAAATTGGGTGATTAATTCTTACAATCGTAAACTCAACATTTTATGATTAAAGTATAAATGAACGCATACATCCATGAATACCTCAACCTTAAGATACTGATAATTATTTTGTATCTTTAATCGTTATGTCTTCATTTGCTCAACAGCCAAATGTTGGGTAAACGAATGATGTATTGTCATATATTTGGCATGATCCAGTAACATCCAAATATTCAAACATGCTTCTAGAAGATTGCTATATGGAAATGTATATGAAAAACGGGAAACTGACAGGAGGTTTTTTCTGGGCTACTACAGATGAGTTTGATGAGAGGCGTGAAGGGTACACATGTGGTTATTTTGTTCTACCAATGACAGAAATCATACATGAAGAAATTCTATAACATTCAAACTGTGAATCTTGAAAACAAAAGATGGTGATATTCTGAATAATTTTGTGAAGGCTCCTGTAGATTATCATATCCGTTCGTGGCAAGAAGCCTTGACATACTATCAAATATGGCCATATTTTAACCTAAATCGGTCATTAGAGGTTAACCGTTTGTGATTTTATTTGTAATATATAGAGAAGCAATAACTTACAAACCTATTTTTCTAATGACCACCATTAGAAAATAAAGTTTGCAATATATTCTTTTTCAACAACATACAAGCTAGACCACAAAAATAGGATATTCTAATGACCGATTTGGGTTTAACTCCCACCTCACAATGAAAATGATGTTCTTGTCTGTATGATTCCCACTAGCACTCATTGAGAACAAGCAACCGTTGATTAATGCCCATCTGCACATATGGCAACAAAGAAGGCTGTAACCATCTCCAACGAAATAGTTACAGCCCTTAAACTGATATAATACCTGGTATTATTCCTCAACAGCAGCCTGCGCCGCAGCCAGACGTGCAATAGGCACACGGAAAGGAGAACAACTTACATAGTTCAATCCCACCTTATGACAGAATTTCACAGAACTGGGCTCGCCTCCATGTTCACCACAAATACCACACTTCAAATCCGGACGCTGTGAACGGCCCTTATTTACTGCCATCTCAACCAACTGGCCTACACCATTCTGGTCAAGAACCTGGAAGGGGTCAACCTTCAGAATCTTCTTCTCAAGATATACAGGCAAGAAGCTAGCAATATCATCACGAGAATAACCGAAAGTCATCTGAGTCAAGTCGTTCGTACCAAAACTGAAATATTCAGCGCGGCTGGCAATACGGTCTGCAGTCAACGCAGCACGAGGTATTTCGATCATCGTACCAACTTTGAAATCGATAGACATACCCTCTTCTTCAAAAAGAGCCGCCGCCTCATCGCGAATCACTTTCTCCTGTGCCTCGAACTCATAAAGAATACCCGTCAAAGGTACCATAATCTCAGGATGCGGATCCAAACCTTCACGCTTCAAATCCAAAGCAGCGCCTAAAATAGCACGAGTCTGCATCTGCGTAATGCAAGGATAGGTATTACCCAATCGACAGCCTCGATGGCCCAGCATAGGATTATGCTCACAAAGACTTTCAACACGCTGACGAATATATTCAACTGTAACTCCCATGGCCTTTGCCATTTCTTCCTGCCCTTTTGCATCATGCGGAACAAATTCATGGAGAGGGGGATCAAGCAAACGCACATTGACAGGGAAACCGTCCATTGCACGGAAAATGCCCTTGAAATCTTCCTTCTGAATGGGCAGCAATTTAGCCAAAGCCTTTTTCCTTCCTTCCAAATCCTCAGCCAAAATCATTTCACGCATTGCAACGATTTTGTCCGCGTCAAAGAACATATGCTCCGTACGGCACAAGCCGATACCGCTGGCACCAAAAGCACGGGCTACCTTTGCATCGTGAGGAGTGTCTGCATTGGTACGAACCAAAAGCTTACTATACTTCGAGCACAGATTCATCAAATCAGCAAAATCGCCAGACAATTCTGCAGCCTGAGTCAGCACCTGTCCCTGGTACACACGTCCGTTTGTTCCGTTCAGAGAAATGAAATCACCTTCTTTCAGTACGACCCCGTCAATCTCTACGGTACGATTCTTATAGTCTACATTAATGGCACCGGCTCCACTGACACAGCACTTACCCATTCCACGAGCTACAACAGCAGCATGGCTGGTCATACCTCCACGGGCCGTCAGGATACCTTCGGCTTCAGCCATACCGGCAAGGTCTTCTGGTGAAGTTTCAATACGCACCATTACCACCTTATGTCCATCAGCATGCCATTTCACAGCATCTTCTGCAAAGAAGACAATCTGACCACATGCAGCACCCGGGCTGGCGGGCAATCCGCGGGTCAGTTCTTTCGCCTTTGCCAAAGCTTCCTTGTTGAAAACGGGGTGAAGCAACTCGTCCAGTTTATTGGGCTCGCAACGTTTAATGGCTGTCTTTTCATCAATGATACCTTGGCGCACCAAATCCATAGCTATTTTCACCATGGCTGCACCTGTACGCTTACCGTTGCGAGTCTGCAGGAACCACAACTTGCCTTCCTGTACCGTGAACTCCATATCCTGCATATCGCGGTAGTGAGATTCCAGTTTCGTCTGTAAGGCGTCCAACTGCGCATAAATTTCAGGCATGGCCTCCTCCATCGAAGGATATTTTTCTTTACGCTCTTCTTCACTGATTCCCTGAAGTGCAGCCCAACGGCGGCTACCTTCCAACGTTATCTGCTGGGGAGTGCGAATACCAGCAACGACATCCTCACCCTGTGCATTTACCAACCACTCTCCATTAAAGATGTCTTCACCGGTTGCAGCATCGCGACTGAAGCAGACTCCTGTAGCGGAGGTATTGCCCATATTGCCAAAAACCATAGCCATTACCGTTACAGCGGTACCCCACTCTGCAGGAATACCTTCCATCTTACGATAAAGGATGGCACGTTCGTTCATCCAGCTGTCGAATACTGCACAAATAGCGCCCCAAAGTTGCTCCATCGGATCCGTCGGAAACTCCTTACCGGTGCGCTCAAGAATAGCTGCCTTGAAAAGTTTTACCAGTTTCTTGAGATCGTCAACTTCAAGTTCATTATCCAGCTTGACCCCCTTCTCTTCCTTCACTTGTTCGATTATGGCCTCAAACGGGTCAACATCTTCCTTGCTGGCGGGTTTCATGCCCAGCACAACATCACCATACATCTGAACAAAACGGCGGTAAGCATCATATGCAAAACGAGGATTGTTGGTTTTCTTTGCCAAGCCTTCCACGACAGCATCGTTCAAGCCCAGATTCAGGATAGTATCCATCATACCCGGCATCGAAGCCCGTGCACCGGAACGGACTGAGAGCAACAATGGATTTTCCACATCACCAAATTTGGATGACATCAAAGCCTCTACATGGGCGAGTGCCTTTTCCACGTCCTCCTTCAACATTTCCACTACCTCAGCCTTACCTATTGCATAATAATCATTACAGGTATCTGTGGTAATCGTAAAACCGGGAGGCACGGGTACGCCAATCAAATTCATTTCTGCGAGGTTTGCACCCTTACCACCCAATTCATTACGCATGTCGGCACGGCCCTCTGCCTTGCCTGCACCAAACGTATAAACTCTCTTCTGGTTTGCCATGATCTAAAAAATAATTACATTGAACTATTCCGCAAAATTATATTTTTTTTTCAATTCAACAAAGATTTTCGCAGCATTTTACGAAGTGTCAGAAGCATAAAGGCAGATGAAGATTCGAGTTGTGGATACTTGCATAAGCAGCCGCACACTTGCCGAAACTGCAGTGCCAGCATAACCCGTTCCTTTCGTGCCAAAATGGAGCCTGCTGCCTTTGATTCCAGAGGAAAAAGCCTAACCGTATTTACGAGGATAACGCAAGCCTATCGCCAGCAACGCCACACCTCCCATCAACATCGGATAATACAGGTATGATATGATACCGACGGGATTCAATCCCGAAAGTCCGCCGGCCATCAAGAGTTGAGCACCATAAGGGATCAAGCCCTGAACCGTGCAGGAGAACGTATCCAAGATACTCGCCCCTTTTCTTTTGTCAACCCCATAACGCTCGGATACTTCTTTGGCCAGACGTCCCACGGAAAGTATGGCCACCGTATTATTTGCCGTACAGAGATTCGTCATGCTGACCAGTGCCGCTATGCTTAACTCTGCTCCCCGTTTTGTCCTTACCCGCCGCGTGAGACGATGTATCAGATAAACGATTCCGCCATTATAGCGCACCAACTCCAGCAATCCGCCTGCCAGCATGGAAACAACTATAAGTTCACCCATCCCCACAATACCTCCGGCCATAGACGTCAGCCATGCCGAGAAGTTATAATCTCCCGTATAGAAACCGATTGCACCAGTCAGCACACATCCCAGCAACAATACGGAAAGCACATTCATTCCCATCACCGCCGTCAAAAGCACCACAACGTAAGGCAATACTTTTATCCATTGCAAATGCCCTGAAACAGGAACTGGCTCCGACGCGCTGCCCAAAGCGACATACAACAATATTGTCAGCAAAGCAGCCGGCAAAACCAATTGAATATTGGCACGAAACTTATCCTTCAATTCACATCCCATTGAACGCGTCGCGGCCACTGTCGTATCCGAGATAAAAGAAAGATTATCACCAAAGAAGGAACCGCCAACCACTGCCGCGACGACCAATGCCGGCTCCATGCCGGACCGTTCTGCCACTCCAGCCGCAACAGGCACCAGTGCTACCACAGTACCGACCGAGGTGCCCACAGAGATAGAAATAAAACACGCTGCAATAAACAATCCCGGCAATATCATACTGGCAGGCAAACAACGCAATGTAAGTTCTACCGTTGCCGTAATCGCTCCCATCTCTTTGGCTGATGCAGCAAACGCACCCGCCAAAACGAAAATCCAGACCATCATCAGCAAGTCAGGATTGCCTGCTCCTCTGGAGAAATGTGCAATTCGCTCCTCCAACGGCACTCCCCGCGTAATGGCCAGCGCGTATACCGAAGCCAACAAAAAGACAACCAAAAGAGGAACAGAAGACAAACTGCCCGTAAGACAACTCAACGCAACAAACAAAAGAGCCAAGACAACCAAAGGGCTCACAGCCAACAACCCATAACGGCGGGGACGACGCTTCATAACAAATGAATTAAAACAAATTTATCCAATCAAAATTCACACACCTGCGGATTTTTCTTCCTTACATACTCCAGTTCCCTGACGATAAACCTCCATCCCGAGGGATTCCATCCACCTACTATTTCTCTTCCTCTTTGTTCGGGCCACGAGGATCCAGGAGCGCATCTACCTTCAGGTTTCCTTTTTCATCAAAAAGTCCGTATGTCGTACGCAACACCCGAAACTCCGTACGCCGGTTCAACGCATTGCATATCTCCTGCTGTTCCGGTGTCAGCTTCATGATATACTCCGTTGTCAAGGTATCATTTTCGTGCAGGAACTTATAAGTTTCCGTCAGCTTCCGATTCACGATTTTCGGTACGGTTTCACCATACCCCTTTGCTTCCAACCGATCGGCGGCAATCCCATGTTCTGTGAGATAGCGCACCACACTTTCAGCACGCCGCTGTGACAACCGCAAATTATAATCATCGTTGCCACGATAGTCACAATGTGCCGACAGTTCTATGGTTATATTCGGATTCTCCGTCAGCATCGCAGTCAGCCGGTTTAATGCCTCCACAGAATTTTCCGTCAAATCCGCCTTATCAAATTCATAAAACACATTACGAACCAGCACAGGCACACTGATACTGGGCAATGGAAACTGAAGCACATGCTGGTGTTCCACCTCCAGGCTGTCCGTATGCAGAAAATTCCTTACATTCAGGAAGCCCTTACACACAGCCAGAAACACGTAGTCCACTCCGGGATTTACCGGCTGCACGAACGAACCGTCCGACAGCACCGAAAGTTTCAGGTTCGTTCCATCGTTACCGACCATATACACTTGCGCATCAGGCAGTTCATAGCCATCCTGCTCATAGACCCATCCTTTCACGGTCTGCAACACTTCCGGATATGAGAAGGAAAATATCTTATCCCATCCACGCCCGCCTGTCGTGCGGTTGGAAGAGAAGAATCCACGATTATGCAAGCCTTCAAAAGTCATGCCGAAATCATCGGCATTCGAATTGATGGGAGCCGGCAAATGAATGACCTGCCAATGTCGGGTTACGGTATCCTGCATTGCCCGATACACATCCAGCCCGCCCATTGACGGTGTTCGCCCATTGGATGAAAAATACAATTCTCCTGAAGGACGGAAAGTAGGAAATACCTCATCGCCCTCCGTATTGATTTCCGGTCCCAAATTTTCAACGGCTCCCAAGCCATGGCTATCATACGGCGCCCGCCACAAGTCCAGGCCTCCGTAACCTCCGGGCATGTCCGAAACAAAATACAGCCAACGGCCATCGGGCGACAAAGCGGGATGCGCATACGAAGACAAGGTATCCGAAGTAATCTGCAGCTGCTGCGGTTTGGCCCAGGCTGCATCCGTTCGGGTAGACGTCCATATCTCCGCCATACGGGGATACTGCGGATCAGAGCGACATACCGTCAGAAACATGGTTTTGCCATCGGCAGAAAAAGAACACGCCCCTTCATCATATTCCGTATTTAGACCTCCCTCAACCACTTCCGGCACCTTCCATTTCCCCTTATCATCTTTTCTGGAAAAAAAGATATCGCCATTTTTCATACCGGTGACTCCACTCAAGTCATCCCCGGTTACAGCCGTACGGGTCGTAGTAAAATACAACTGTTCAGCATCTACTCCCATGTACGCCGGAGAAAAATCGGAACGCACTCCATTAAAAAGTCCTTCCAACTTGACAGTATAGGCCGAACCGTCCTTCTTCAAGCCGGGTGCCTCCTCGCAGGAAGCCAGGCCTCGAAGAGAAGCCGCATGCCCTGGATACAAATCCAGATACTGCTGATAACTTTTTGCCGCCCCTTTATAATCCCCCGTCATGCGCAGCATCTCTCCGATATAATAGTAGGTCAAAGTATCCACGACCTTATATCGCTCCGCATTACGATAAGCCCCCAAAGCCCGAGCCGTATTCCCATATTTCCGATAGGCATCCCCCATGCGGTAGGCAATTTTTCCTCTTGACTCCTTTTCCTTCGGCGACGTCCGGGCATAAGCTTTCTTCAACCATGCCGCAGCCTCACAATATTCCCCTATTGATAAGGCGGCATCGGCCCGCTTCAAAGCACGCTCGGCTGTGCCGCATGCACAAAGAAGGGCTACTGCAAGGAACATCACCAGTAAACAAGCCGTATGTTTCTTTATTATTTTCATCATGTCTTCAAGTACACAAGACCGGCCAAACCGAATCTATATCATGGACAAAATTAATAGAAAAAACGCGCATACACCTTTTTTATTGTAAAAATGTCCACCGTATGCATAAAATCAAAACATTCCCAGCCATGCTGTTTCTTATTATCCCAAGCCTCCTTTGAGGTTTTTCAAAAACGTCATAGCCAGAGTGATGCCTTAGAAAAAAACCACATCAGTTATCCTCCCAAACGCTTCTTCAACATAAAAACCTCTTGATTTTGCCACTCCAAAAACACTTGGTAGCTTTGAAAAAACAGTCAGTACTTTAGAAAAAACAAAAGTACCGACTGTTTTTCCTAAAGTACTGACTGTTTTCGACCGCCACAGCATACACTCTGCCATATGTTTTTCCACAGTATTTTTCCATATGATTTAATTTGAAGGACAACAAGAAAAAGATTTTTCACCCTCAACGGAATGTATCAGAAAAAATCTCTACCTTTGCGGTAAGGGCTAAGTGACACAGCATTCTCTTTCACCATCAGTAACCCTTTCCCCACAATTGGTGGATATGTTGCATCTCAATCCAAAACTCAGTCGCTGATGGAAACGGTATGGAAAAGCTGTTCTGACTCCAGTCCATAACGTATGAAACAAGACCACAAGAAAGATTCTATTATGAAACAGATTATCAACGGTAAGATTCTAACCCCCGCGGGCTGGTTGGAAAACGGAAGTGTAATTGTCGAAGGCAACAAAATCGCCAAGGTATGCAATAGCAACTACCCCATAGCCGGAGCCGAAACCATTGACGCCAAGGGAGCCTATATTGTCCCGGGTGGCATCGAAATGCACGTGCACGGCGGCGGCGGTCGCGATTTTATGGAAGGCACAGAAGAGGCTTTCCGCGTTGCAGTCGACGCCCATATGCAATATGGTACAACAGCCATCTACCCCACTTTGTCTTCCTCCACAGTGCCCATGATTGAAAAGGCCGTCGAAACCTGCGACCGGCTCATGGCAGAAGAAAACAGCCCTATTTTGGGCTTGCACCTGGAAGGCCCGTATTTCAACCCCAAAATGGCCGGTGCCCAAATTCCCGAATGGATTAAAGCCCCCGTTGCTGCAGAATATGAAAAGATATTGAGCAACTCCAAATGCCTGAAACGCTGGGATGAAGCCCCCGAACTGGAAGGCTCAATCGATTTCATCCGCTGCTGCCGTAAACATGGAGTTTTGCCAGCCATCGCACATACCCGCGCAAAATATGCCGAGGTAAAGGCTGCCAACGAAGCCGGCATGACCCATGCCACCCATTTTTACAACGCAATGCCCGTAGTCTATAAAAACCGTGAATTCAAGGAAACCGGAACCGTAGAAAGCATTTTTGCCGAAGAAAACATGACGGTGGAGTGCATTGCCGACGGAATCCATGTCCCCCCCATTATGCTGAAAATGATTTATCAGATTAAGGGCGTGGAACGTATGGCTCTTATTACAGATGCTTTGGCAGGTGCAGCCAGCGACCAGACCACGGCTTTCGACCCACGCGTCATTTACGAAGATGGTGTATGCAAACTGGCTGACCGTTCAGCTCTTGCCGGTTCCATTGCAACAATGGACCGCCTTGTGCGCACCTGCGTGCAGCAAGCAGGCATTCCTATGGAAGACGCATGCCGCATGATTAGCGAGACACCGGCAAAAATTATGGGTGTCTTCGACAGAAAAGGCTCTCTGGAAGACGGAAAAGATGCCGATATCATCATGTTTGATGAAAATCAGGAATTAAAATTCGTCATGCAAATGGGTCGTATTGTCCGCTGCGAATTGTAGTGCCTTACGCCTGAAACAATAAAAATTCATCGCTCTCCCTTGCACACAAAAACATGCTTTCCTATGAAAACAAGTTTCGTGTGCAAGGGAGACTTTTATTTCATCACGGGACACACTCCGTAAAAACAGAATGCCGCAACAGTGTTCTCTTCAGCACCGAAGCACGCACTGCCAATGCACTCTCCCCTTCCTCACGCCTGGTCGCCATCGCGGCAATCCTCCCGTCTCCTTTCGCGGAAAACCAACTGTCCCCAAACCCGAAAAACAAAAACATACTTTTCAGAAAGGCTGTATCCATCCCACTCCTCTACTCCTTCCTCCTTAATCTGTACGGTTTCTCCCCCGGGACCACCCGCCTCATTGATATGCGTAGTGCAACACATGGCGCAGTAAAAAAAACAGCCTTCCATTTAACTTTATGCCCGAACTCTGTTCTAATGAGTAAACAGACCTCCAGATGATAGATGAGAACAAAATAAAAGAGCTCTGTACCAAGGACCTGCAAAAGGGGTTCAAGCTACTGATGGACAACTATCAGGAGCCCATCTACCATTATGTGCGCCGCCTGCTGGTATCACATGAGGACGCACAAGATGCATTACAAGAAACCTTCATCAAGGTCTATAAAAATTGGTCACAATTCCGTGGCGAGAGTTCCATTGCAACATGGATTTACCGCATAGCTACCAACGAAAGCCTGCGCATCCTTGAACTTCGGAAAAGAGATGCCGACATGAGTTATGAAGATATACAATCCCAACTGACCAGTCAGCTGATGGAATCAGAATATGTTGACTACGAAAATGAAATGGTTGTCAAATTTCAGGCAGCCATTCTGGCCCTGCCAGAAAGACAAAGACTCGTTTTCAACTTGCGATACTACGATGAATTGGAATATGAAGAAATCGCTAAAATACTGGACAGCAAAGTGGAGACCCTCAAAGTAAATTATCATTACGCCAAGGAAAAAATAAAGAACTACATACTAAATTCATAAAGACATGAAACGGAATTTTGATTTCAAAGAAATAGGGAAACAGGTGCCTTACCGTATTCCCGAAGGTTTTTTTGACGAACTCCAACAAAACGTCCTGTCGAAAACGACCAAAAGAACCAGCCCCAGACGCATTCTGCTCACGATGTTACCGTCTGGATTAGCAGCAGCGGCAGTACTGGCAGCAGTGATATTCCTGCCTGTCAAAACTCATGAAGCCCCCAATGAATCTTTAAGCCAAGTTTTTGAAAAAAACAGTGAGTGGATTGAAGAACTCTCTGATGAAGATCTTACGGCAATGGATGAATTCGGCTATATGGATGTATTTATACATGAATGAACTACAAACCCCAAAAGCAAAATACCATGAAACAGCAATTATTATTCTTAGTCCTGACGATTCTCTCAACACTCAGTTTTTCGCAGCATCTGTCAGCACAGGAAAACAAGCGTCCTCAATTGACTTTTGAACAGCGTGCAGAAAAACAAGCAAAGGCCGTAGCAAAAAACCTGCTGCTTTCTGACAAGTCATCTGCCGAATTTACACAGATCTACACTGCCTACTTAAAGGAAATGTATGACTGCAAGCAAGCCAGACGCAAAGCAAACTCACAATACAAAGACAATAAGAAAAACAATCATGAACTGACCGATGAGCAAATCCTCGAATCCATTCAAGGACAGTTTGATTACAGCCGTAAAATGCTGGATATACGCGAAAAATATTTCAAAAAGCTAAAGGGCAAATTAACAGCCAAACAGTTGCAAAGAGTTTTTTCGGGTATGCATCCACAATACCGAGCACCCAAACATCCTGCAGCCCCCAAAAAGAAGCATGCAGAAAAACAGCATAGAAAACACTTCAACAAAAAAGAGAAATAATTTCTCATTAAGAAATCCGGTTATTCTATACCATTTATAAATCACAAGCCACAATCTACAACATATCCTAACACTTCATGAAAAAGAACATTTTATACACTCTGTTCATCTGTGCAGCCTTTACTATCCACTTGCAAATCAACGCGCAAGCCTCTCATACGAAAGCACAAAGAATGCCTGTTGAGCAACGCATTGAAAACCAAGCAGACTTTGTCACAAAAAGCTTAATGCTCAATGACGATATCAACAAAAAATTCAAACCCATTTACATAGCATACCTTAAAGAACTTCAAGGTTGCATGCATAGTTTACGCTTAAAGCCGTCAGCCAAAAACGGAACAACCAGGAAACGTTCTGAAATGACTGACGAGCAAATTGAAAAGGACATACAAAGGCGATTCGATGAAAGCCGCAGAATCCTGGACATCAGAGAAAAATATTACAAAGAATTTAGAAAGGTACTGACCCCCAGACAAGTTCTAAAGGTTTATTCCGCAGAACGTTATCACCACGACAAGGTAAGAAAAGAACTTGAAAAAAGGCACAAGTCGAAAAAATAATCTAAAAAAGGGGGAAACCTCTATGTTGGAAAGGTAGCTTCTACATCAAATGAGAGGCTACCTTTTCTCTTGTAAAATCATAAATCTTTCAACCTCAATATTTTGCCAACAACACAAAATCAAAATAACAGAGCATTTACTTCTGTAATGATAACAAACAGACTCAGGAAATCCCCCTACTTGAAACCACACCACATAATCATCAAATCCAAACCCTTGCTGATGTGACACGCGTTATGAATAACGAGCTCCCCGAAAGTTTCCTTACCTTCCGCCAAAGGAGAGTATACAAAAAAGTACAAAGTATTGCACAAGCCATGGCAAAATTGTAAATTTGTAAAATGATAAAAACAAATGCTCACCAAAGGATAGATAAACCCTCTGGATGGACTTTTGCAAATTTCCCTTTCAACAAAAAACTTAATGGACGGCTTGACGCCTGAATGCGTGAACTGGAAAATCTCTTTAAGAATCAAGCCCACTGAGCCCACCACCATTCAGGTGCTTCTTCGTTCAGAGGAAAGCGTCATTTGCCGATGCATAATAACGAAGAATTGGCGGCAGATACATACAATGCCACTGCACAGTATTGTTTCAACCGGCATGAAAATCCATCAGACAGGAAGGGTATTGACATTCGACAATCAGTAACACAACTGCAAATAAATAAACCGTTATGAAACAAGACATGATCGTTATCCTTGACTTGGGAAGCCACGAAAACACAGTGGTAGCCCGAGCCATCCGTGCATTGGGAGTTTACAGCGAAATCTACCCACACGACATTACTGCGGAAGAACTCAAGGCTCTACCCAACGTAAAAGGTATCATCATCAATGGTGGTCCCAACAACGTCATTGACGGCGTTGCCATTGACGTGCGCCCTGAAATTTACGAAACCGGTATTCCCGTTATGGCAGCCGGGCACGATAAGGCCACTTGTGCAATAAAATTACCAGAATTTGGAAATAACGAGAATTGCATAAAAGATGCACTTAAAGATTTCGTCTTCAACACCTGCAAAGCCGAAGCCAACTGGAACATGAAAAATTTCATAGCGGACCAAGTAGAGCTAGTTCGCAAGCAGGTAGGTGAAAAGAAAGTCCTACTGGCACTGTCGGGAGGCGTTGACAGCTCCGTAGTGGCAGCACTCCTATTAAAAGCCATTGGAAACAACCTGGTCTGCGTGCACGTTAACCACGGTTTGATGCGCAAGGGAGAATCCGAAGCTGTCGTTGAGATTTTCCGCAACCAGCTTAATGCCAATTTAGTCTATATCGATGCCACAGAACGCTTCCTCAGCAAACTGGAAAACGTTGCTGACCCTGAAGCCAAACGTAAGATTATCGGTGGAGAATTTATCCGCGTTTTCGAAGAAGAAGCTCGCAAACTCAACGGCATCGAATTCTTGGGACAGGGCACCATCTATCCTGATATCGTTGAAAGTGGAACAAAAACAGCCAAATGCGTAAAATCACATCATAACGTAGGAGGACTGCCCGAAGACCTGCAGTTTGCCCTAGTAGAACCGCTGCGCCAATTGTTCAAGGACGAAGTCAGAGCCTGCGGCGTTGAATTGGGTCTGCCTTACGACATGGTCTACCGTCAGCCATTCCCCGGCCCGGGACTGGGTGTACGCTGCCTTGGCGCCATCACCCGTGACCGTTTGGAGGCTGTGCGCGAAAGCGACGCGATTCTGAGAGAAGAATTCCAAAAAGCCGGATTGGACAAAAAGGTCTGGCAATATTTCACCCTTATTCCCGACTTCAAGTCTGTAGGTGTACGCAACAACGCCCGCTCATTCGACTGGCCTGTTATTATCCGTGCCGTCAACACAGTTGATGCCATGACAGCAACCATTGAACAGATCGAATGGCCCATTCTGATGAAAATCACCGACCGCATACTCAAAGAGGTGCCTAACGTCAACCGCGTATGCTATGACCTCTCACCGAAACCCAATGCAACCATAGAATGGGAATAAAAGAATATAGTACTTTAACACCAGGAAAACTGGAAAGCAGTTAAAATGAATATAGGCGGAAGTTTTGAACAAACCTTCGCCTATTTTCTTTTATCCCGCCCAGTAACCATGCATCAACAACTAATTGTGGCGCGAAAATTCCGTACGGGATACAAAAAGCTGTTTTTTCCTTCGGATTACAATCGAAATAAAAAAGGGGAATGCTGCCGGGCACTCGTCCTTTTGACGCAAGCCGTATGTGCGGCTGTCTTTCTGAAACATACCTGAACCAGAAGAGCCAAAAACTGTAGTGTACTAAAAAAAGTGGTTCTTCCGCAATTTAGTTGAAATAGTC